>Ga0208644_1000145_pt1 | contig 47523 bp, 44 predicted proteins | sample VirMetDEL_Nov_18_FD_184517 | JGI IMG/M metagenome (GOLD analysis project Ga0208644, IMG submission 184517) | Aqueous microbial communities from the Delaware River and Bay under freshwater to marine salinity gradient to study organic matter... | ecosystem: Environmental > Aquatic > Marine >...
CTCAGGGCGATACAGGTTATACGGGTTCCAGGGGGACGACGGGTTATACGGGTTCCAGGGGTTATACAGGATCCGCATCTACTACTCCAGGATATACTGGATCTAGAGGTTATACTGGTTCAGCTTCTACTGTCCGAGGTTATACAGGATCTAGAGGTTATACTGGTTCTGCTGGAACTAATGGTTATACAGGCTCCAGAGGTTATACAGGATCAGCTGGAACTAATGGATACACTGGATCCAGAGGGTATACTGGATCCAGAGGTTACACAGGATCTGCATCTACTACTCCAGGATACACTGGATCCAGGGGATATACTGGTTCGAAGGGAGATACTGGTACAACTGGATACACGGGGTCTAGAGGTTACACTGGATCTTTTGGAACAACAGGATATACTGGATCAGCTTCTACTGTTCGAGGATACACTGGTTCTAGAGGATATACAGGCTCTAGAGGTTATACAGGTTCTCGAGGCGATACGGGTTACACAGGCTCTAAAGGCGACACTTATTTAACTAGTTCTTCGACTTCGTTAACAATCGGAACTGGATCGAAATCATTAACAGTTGGTACTGATCTCGCTTATAGCGTAACGCAAACGGTAAAAATCGCATTTGATGCTTCGAATTATATGGAAGGTTCGGTTACTTCTTATAATTCTGGTTCTGGTGCATTAGTTGTTAATGTCACGACCACTTCTGGGTCTGGCACATATACATCTTGGTCGGTGAATCTTGCTGGTGCTACTGGTCAACAAGGTGATCAGGGCTATACAGGTTCTAGAGGTTACACTGGCTCAGCTTCTACTGTTCGGGGTTATACTGGTTCCCGTGGATATACAGGGTCTAGAGGTTACACTGGTTCTAAGGGTGATACTGGGTCTAATGGATATACTGGTTCCCGTGGATATACAGGCTCTAGAGGTTACACTGGCTCAGCTTCTACTGTTCGGGGTTATACTGGGTCCAGAGGTTATACTGGATCAAGAGGATACACTGGTTCTAAGGGCGATACTGGGTCTAATGGATATACTGGTTCTCGTGGATATACAGGGTCTAGAGGGTATACGGGATCAGCTTCTACTACTCCAGGATATACAGGGTCTAGAGGTTACACTGGTTCCGCTTCTACTGTTCGGGGTTATACTGGTTCCCGTGGATATACAGGGTCTAGAGGTTACACTGGTTCGAAGGGTGATACTGGGTCTAATGGATATACTGGTTCCCGTGGATATACAGGGTCTAGAGGTTACACTGGTTCGAAGGGCGATACTGGGTCTAATGGATATACAGGCTCTAGAGGTTACACTGGTTCCGCTTCTACTGTTCGTGGTTATACTGGGTCCAGAGGTTATACTGGGTCCCAAGGCACAACTGGTTACACAGGATCAGCTGGAACGTCAGCTAGTGTTAGCATATCAAGCACACCACCTGGAAGCCCATCCGCTGGAGAACTCTGGTTCGATCAAGATGACGGCACTTTAAGCATTTATTATAATGATGGCACAAGTAGCCAATGGGTTGTAACAACAGGACAACAGGGTCTTACTGGATATACTGGATCTAGAGGTTATACTGGTTCTATAGGCGGAACAGGATATACTGGTTCTGCTGGTGCTGGGATTACCACTGGTAAAGCGATTGCGATGGCTATCGTATTCGGTTAACAAAATAGGAAATTAAAATATGGCAGCGCCAAATATAGTAAACGTAACAACAATTACAGGTAAAACCTCTGGTGTTGCGATTGGGGCATCAAACACAACAATAGTTAGTAACTCAGCAGCATCTGGAAAAGTTTTTAAAGTTAATACGTTAATTGTGTCTAATATTGACGGAACAAATGCTGCTGATGTTACTGTTGAATTTTTTGATAATGCTTCAACCGCATATAAGATACTTAATACCGTTTCGGTTCCTGCGGATGCATCTCTTGTCGTTATTTCAAAAGAAACTGCAATTTACCTGGAAGAAAATGATTTGATACGAGCAGTTGCTAGTGCTGCGGGAGATTTAGAAGCTGTAGTTAGTTACGAGGAAATTAGCTAATGAGCATTTATAATATCGGAGGTTTCATTGGTCGTTCTCAAAGAATAAGAGAACCAATTACCTTCGTTGGTGGAGTTAGTTATTCAGGATCATCTACAGCTTCAATTAGTGGTATTTCCCTAACATCATTAGTCGGTGGTTTAGATACTCAGCCAAGTAAGGATGATTTAGTAGTAGTTGCTTTTGCTTCGGCATCTACTTTGAACAGGACACTAAGCTGTTCTGGGGATGTTAGCGGTACATACAGTTCAGCACACACAGAGTTATATCAAGCTGCTATCACTTCATACGACACCAATCTTGCAACATATTATCAAATAATGGGTGATACTTCTGATAGCACTCTAACACTGACATCAATAACAGCCTCAGCTTCAGATGCATGGGCAGTAGTTATTCATGTTTGGAGATATGTTGATCCTGCAAATCCTTTAGACGTTGCATCAACAACTGCAAGTGCTTCTAGCACTACATCTGCGAATCCACCAGCAATTACACCATCAACATCAGGAGTTGTTATTTTGGCTATTGGTGCCGCAGCTGTGACTGGACTTGGTTTATATTTTGCATCGTCAGAAGATGCTTCATTAACATTTTTTACAACTTGGGGTAATAGTACGAACGATATCGGGATTGGAATGGGATCTTATAAAGAGTGGGTTTCTGGATCTTATGATCCTACAGTTTTTAGACCGACAATCACTGGAACTAGCGGTTCTTGGGCAGCAGCTACTATTGCACTTAGACCTCTTTATCCCCCAGATAGGTCTTCTGGTATTTGGAGTATAAAGGCAAAATATAACGACTCTTTAAGACGCGGTTAAACTATCAATAATAAATCATTATAAATAACAATAGTACGAAATTAGGGGCTGATTAAAATGGCAGCATTAGATTTTCCAAGTAGTCCAACAACTGGTGATTTGTATAGTGCCAATGGCGGTACTTGGCGTTATGATGGCGAAAAATGGGTTCCAGTTGGATTCAGTGATACGGATTTAATCCGAGCATCTAGCACATCATCAGTCGATGGCTATTTGGTTTGGGTCAATACTAGGGACGATTCTGCTGCTCCTGCGTATGCGCACTCAACTACTAGTTCTGTTTGGGTCGATGCCAGTGCAGCTACAATTTATGCTGGTGATTTTATTGCTACTTCTGACGTTAGATTAAAAGAACAAATTCAAACTTTAGATGGTACACGTGTTTATGACATGAGAGGCGTTTCTTATATAAAAAATGGCGTTGATGGTGCTGGCGTTATCGCACAAGAAATGGAACAAATTGCACCAGAAGTTGTGCATGAAGACGCGGATGGTATGAAGTCAGTAGCATATGGAAATTTAGTCGGTTATTTAATTGAAGCAGTAAAAGATTTAAAAACTCAAATAGAAGAAATAAATTCTAGGATCAAATAATGGCGGTAACAACAAGAGCTGGTTTAAAAAATTATTGTCTCCGTAAACTCGGCGACCCTGTTATTGAGATTAACGTCGACGACGATCAAGTAGAAGACAGAATCGACGAAGCCATTGAAACATTCCAAGAGTTTCATAATGAAGCTACATTTAGAAATTATGTCGGCTATCAATTAACATCAACCGATGTCGCTAATGGTTATATTACAATTGCCGATTCTATTATTCAAGTTACTAAACTTTTTCCAGTCGATTCTTCGTTTATTAATTCGACTAATATGTTTTCGTTTAAATATCAATTCGCTATGAGCGATTTTCATACTCTTGCGGATTTTAGTGGTGGTCTTTCTTACTATGAGCAAATGAGGGAATATCTTTCGTTAATTGATATGACGTTGAATGGGACTCCACAGGTTACTTTCTCTAGAAGGCAGAATCGTTTATATATTTGGGGCGATTTTGTTGATGGTGATTTAAAAACTGGTGATTATATTTGTTTCGAATGTTATCAATTAGTAGACCCAAGCGCGCATTCCTCTGTTTATAATAATTTTTTCTTAAAAGAATACGCTACTGTTTTAATTAAAGAGCAGTGGGGACAGAATATGTCCAAATTTGAAGGAATGCAACTTCCTGGTGGTGTTACTATTAACGGTCGTCAAATTCTAGAAGACGCTAAAGCGGAAAAAGAAACATTGAGAGAAAGGATGAGGCTCGAATATGAAATGCCTCCTGATTTTCTCGTAGGTTAATTTAATGGCAACATCGCAATACTTTCGTCATAATGTAAGATCAGAGCAAGATTTATACGAAGATCTTATAATAGAATCCCTCAAGTTTTATGGGCAGGATATGTATTATCTGCCAAGAGAAGTTATATATCGCGATATGGTATTTGACGATGCTACGCTTTCTCGTTTTGATAATGCTTATAAAATTGAAATGTATATTGAAAGCGTCGAGGGATTTGACGGTGAAGGTGATTTATTTTCCAAGTTTGGCGTAGAACTCCGAGATGCTGCGACATTTGTAATGGCGCGAAGAAGGTTTACTCAACAATTAAAAGGTAAGCCAGGGTTTGAAGCTGGAAAGGATTATCGACCAAGGGAAGGTGATTTAATTTACTTGCCGATGTCGCAAAGTATTTTCCAAATTATGCGGGTCGAAACCGAGAATCCATTCTATCAGCTGGGTCAACTTCCAGTATTTAGAATGCGTTGTGAACTCTTTGAATACAACGATGAAGATTTTGATACGGGTGTGGAAGAAATTGATGTTGTAGAAAAAATTGCTGCATACCAATATGTGCTTACAATGGATTCTGCTTCGGTTGGATATTCGGTCGGTGAAGTAATAGTACAGTCTACAGCTAATTATGACTTATCTGGTGAAGTTGTTTCTTGGTCGGATTCCGACCTAAAACTTTATGTTGCTCATGTTGGCGCTGATGATGGCGATTATCATTCATTCTTAACTACTCAACAAGTTATCGGTCAAGAATCTGGCGCAATTGCAACTCCTTCATTAGTACAGCAGTTACAAGAAATTCAAACCAATGCTCCTGGCGGTGCTTCTAAAGGAATTAATGGTAACGATTTGAGTACATTTGATGTAACTGCTTTTGAGTTCTTAGATTTATCAGAAAGTAATGTATTCGGAGATCCGCAATAATGTTTGGCGAACACTTTTATAACGAACGGATTAGAAGGTCGGTCGCCGTATTCGGTTCGCTTTTTGATAATCTTTATGTATTGAGAAAGTCTGGCGATACAGTAGTTTCTCAAGTTAAAGTTCCTATTAGTTATGGTCCCAAAAGAAAATTCTTAGAAAGAATTGCAGAGATGGAAAATGGTGAAGAAGCAGAACGATTAGTAGCCATTAAATTACCAAGAATGTCTTTTGAAATAATCAGTATTGCATATGATCCACAGCGTCAATTACCAAAAACAAATTATTTCCAAAGAGATTTATCAACTCCATCAGATTCTTCTAAAAGAAAGTTATACGTTGGCGTCCCATATATTATTTCTTTTCAGCTTAACATATATGCAAAGACTCAAGATGATGTCTTACAAGTTGTGGAACAAATTCTTCCATATTTTAATCCACAATATAACGTGGCTGTAAGACCATTACCGAACGTATCAGATTATTCCGAAGACGTTCCAGTTATTTTGAATTCTGTATCTTTCTCTGATGATTACGAAGGCGCTATGGAACAGAGAAGAACAATCACCTATATACTAGACTTCGATATGAAAGTTGGTTTTTATGGACCAGCTAATGGTAGTGGTACGAAAGTTATTCGACAAATTGATACTAATTATTTTAATATGGACTTTACTACGATTAATACTGCTGCCGATTCTGCTGGTTTCTTAGAGGGTATAAGTTACACACTTAATCCAATAGACGTTGGACCAGATAGTGACTTTACTTTAATTTGGACAGGTTATGATAGTGCTAAACCATGGTAAATGATGAAAAAGAAAATTTTAATAGCGATTATGAATACTCCAGGGAAACTCTTTATGACCTAATAGAAAAAGGTCGTGAGGGTATCGAGGAAATGATTGAAGTTGCTCGCAACTCAGAGCATCCAAGAGCATACGAAGTATTATCGAAATTAATTAAAGATGTGGGTGATGTGAGCGATAAATTGATGCAGCTTAATAAAGCGCATAAAGACCTTCATAATTATGAAGGTCTTTATGCGCCGCATAAAGACCTTCATAAAGAAGAACAGCAAAAATTAGAAAATAAAACCACTAATAATATTTTTGTTGGTTCAACTACTGAGTTGCAGCGTTTTCTTCTTGGAAGAGAAGAAAGGGATATAACACCAAGTGCCGAGGAATGACGGACTACACTATCTCGGTAATCCCAATGTAAAACGAGATGGTGTTGATGAAGAATGGGACCAGCACAAAGTAACTGAATATGCCAAGTGCATGCAGGATCCCGCATATTTTGCGCGTACTTATGTAAAAATTATTTCCCTCGATAGAGGTTTAGTTCCTTTCGATCTTTATCCTTATCAGGAAAAGATGTTCAAACAGTTTAACAATGAACGATTCAATGTAGTTCTTGCTTGTAGACAGTCAGGAAAGTCTATTTCTTCGGTGGTATACATATTATGGTATGCTTTATTTAATCCAGAAAAAACCATTGCGGTTTTAGCCAACAAAGGAGCAACTGCTCGTGAAATGCTCGCCCGTATTACTTTGGCTCTCGAAAACTTACCATTCTTTTTGCAGCCTGGTTGCAGAGCACTCAACAAAGGTAGTATTGAGTTTAGTAACAATAGTCGTATTATTGCTGCTGCCACTTCTGGCAGCTCTATTCGTGGTATGTCTGTTAACTTACTTTTTCTTGATGAGTTTGCTTTTGTTGAAAGAGCTGCTGAGTTCTATACTTCAACGTATCCAGTTATTTCTTCAGGAACGGAAACAAAAGTAATTGTAACTTCTACCGCTAATGGTATTGGAAACACTTACCATAAAATTTGGGAAGGTGCGGTACAAAATACCAATGAGTATAAACCATTTAGAGTTGATTGGTGGGACGTTCCTGGAAGAGACGAAAAGTGGAAAGAAGAAACTGTCAATAATACTTCTCAGATTCAGTTTGATCAAGAATTCGGCAATACATTTATAGGTACAGGCAACACTCTTATAAAAGCCGAAACTCTCCTTAGTCTTAGAGCATTAAGACCAAAAAGAATTCTCGAAGGTGGTGATCTTCTCATCTATGAAGATGTTATGAAAAATCACCAATACATTATGACCGTCGATGTAAGTAAAGGAAGAGGACAGGACTATTCTACGTTTAATGTTATTGACATTAGCGAGCGCCCATTTAAGCAAGTGGCTGTGTATCGCAATAATACTATCTCTCCGATACTCTTCCCCGATATTATCTATAAGTATGCGAATTCCTACAATAAAGCATATGTGATTATTGAATCAAATGATGTTGGTTCTTTAGTTTGTAACGGATTATATCATGAGTTAGAGTACGAAGAAGTGCATTTGACTTCCGCTATTAAATCAAATGGAATCGGTGTTGAAATGAACCGAGCAGTAAAACGCATCGGTTGTTCTAGTTTTAAAGATTTATTAGAAGAAAGAAAATTAGAAGTACACGACGAACAAACTATCCTAGAAATTTCTACGTTTGAAGCGAAGGGCAAGTCTTGGGAGGCTTCTGACGGTAATCATGACGACTTAGTAATGAATTTAGTTATGTTTGGCTATTTTGTTTCAGGAACACAATTCGCTGAAATGACTGACATTAATATTAAGAAAATGATGTACGAACATAGAACAGCAGAGATCGAAGCGGACCTTCCGCCATTCGGTATTTTTGATGATGGAGTGCCAGAATTTGACACAAAGGTTATTCGCGATGATCCTTGGAGTATGATGGACGATGTTACAGGTGAGCGATTAATTATCGAAAATTGGTAAATTATAAATAACAGTATTGACTAATCGTATTATGAAAATATCTTATAATTAAATTAGAGAAAGGAAACGATTATGGCACTTACAGGCTCACTTTCTCCTGCAATTACTATAAAAGAGATCGATTTAACAGGGGTTGCTCCTAATGTTGAAACGTCTTTAAGTGGTATGGTCGGGAACTTTAATTGGGGTCCAGTGCGGGAACCAATCCGAATCGAAAACGAAGGAAGATTGGCAGCTACATTTGGAACCCCAGACGCAGACAATTCGATCGACTTTTTGTCGGCGACACAATTTCTAAGATACTCTGGCAACTTATTTGTTGTTCGTGAGGTAGACAGCTCTGATGTCTATAATGCTGGAAACGGCACAACTTCGCTTCAGATTAGAAATAAGAAGCATTATGATACTTTAACGCTAACGGACGAAGATGGTCGCTGGATCGCAAAATATCCTGGTGCACTCGGTAATAGCCTTGCGGTCTCTATTTTCGCGCGAACGGATTCTGATGGGGCTACGACAGATTCTACTAATTTTTCGACTTGGTCGTATGCAAGTAGTTTCGATGGACTTCCTGGTACTAGCGACTGGGCTGCTAATGCTCCTGGTACTAATACGAATGACGAAGTACATATTGCTGTAGTTGACAGCGATGGTTTAATTACAGGTACAAAGGGTACAGTTCTCGAAACATTCCCATATGTATCGGTTGCGCTTGGCGCAAAAACTAATGATGGCGGTGATAATTATATTAAAACTGTTATCAATAACGGTTCTCAGTATATTTGGTTTGGCGCTTTCGATAGTGATAATAATGTATACGGCGCAAACTGGGGTTCTGCTCCTGCATCTGGTTCTACAAAAGACTACTCTGTGGCATCTTGGACTAATAGTTCTGGTAATGCGCATCTTTCTAGTGGAACGAATTCGGACGCTTTAACTACTGGAGATTATTCAACTGGTTTTGACGAATTTGAAAACAAAGAAACTGTTGATATTCAAATTCTTATTGCTCCAGGAATGGGCTCAGGTGCTGACCAAGTAACAGTAGTAAATGATCTTGTCGCTATTGCTGGAACAACAAGAAAAGACTGTGTTGTCGTAACTTCGCCAAACAGAGCAGCTGTTGTTAATAACGCAACACCTGTTTCTTCCACGATTACGACAACTGATCAGTTTACAGCAAGTAACTATTTGATCGTTGATAACAATTACTTGAATGTATATGACAAGTATAACGATCAATATGTTTATATTCCTGCTGCCTCTACGGTTGCTGGTATTTTGGCTGCAACTGATGACAACTATGGTCCATGGTATTCGCCAGCTGGCGAAAAGCGTGGACTTATTCAGGGTGCGACGAACTTGGCTTATTCGCCAACGAAAGCAGAGCGCGACACACTGTACAAGGCTGGTGTAAACCCAATCGTACAATTTGCTGGTCGCGGTATTCTGTTGTTTGGTGACAAGACAAAGCAATCCCGTCCATCCGCATTTGACCGTATCAATGTTCGAAGATTGTTCCTCGCCATTGAGAAGTCGATTGCCGAAGCGGCACGTAACTTCATGTTCGAATTTAACGATGAATTCACAAGAGCCGAATTCGTTGGTGTTGTCGAGCCTCTGTTGCGTGAGATTCAAGCACGTCGGGGTATCCAAGATTTCTATGTCCAGTGCGACGAGAGAAATAATACTCCTGCTGTCATTGACCGCAATGAGATGGTTGCTTCTCTGTTTATCAAACCTGCTCGTTCGATCAACTTCATTACTCTTAACTTCGTTGCGGTTCGCACGGGTGTTGAGTTTGAAGAAGTTGTTGGTCGGGTCTAATCGATTATAATAGGAGAAGACAACAATGGCAATTTTAAGAGTAGATGATTTCAAAGGTAAGTTGACTGGCGGTGGCGCTCGTCCTAACCTTTTTGAAGTTAACATTACATTCCCAGGATTTGTCGGTGGCGACTTAGAGCTGACTAACTTTATGTGTAAAGGTGCGCAGCTTCCTGGTTCTACTGTCGGGGTGGTTACTGTACCGTTCCGTGGTAGACAAGTCAAGCTGGCTGGGGATCGTGTTTTTGAGCCATGGACAGTTACTGTAATTAACGATACGAATTTTGCAGTAAGAAATGCTATGGAAGTTTGGATGGACGGTATCAATTCGCATTCTCAGAATAGCGGATTTACCTCGCCAACCGTTTACCAAACGGACATGACAGTCCATCAATTAGATCAGGATGGTAGCATAATTAAGAAGTACACCTTTAATGGTGCCTTCCCAACTGCTGTTACACCAATCGATCTTTCTTATGATGCAAATGATCAAGTTGAAGAATTCCAGGTAACTTTCGAGTTCCAGTATTGGGTTTCTGACACAACAACCTGATTTATTTGGTCTATAAATAAAACATGGGGGCGAGGAAACTCCCCCCATGTTTTCTCAATTTGTAGGATATAAATTAAATGGCAGATAACACATTTAAAGTATTTGGATTTGAAATAAAGAGAACAAAGAAAGAAGAACCAATGCAGTCTGCTTCGGTTGTTCCGCCTACTGATGATGATGGTGCTGGTTATGTTACTGCCCCAAGTAATTATTATGGAACGTATGTCGATATCGATGGCGGAACGCACGCCAAAGATAATGCACAATTAATTCAAAAGTATAGAAACCTTTCTATTCAGCCAGAAGTTGATATGGCGATTGAAGAAATCGTCAATGAAGCAATTGTAACAATTACTAATGGCACCTCTGTAGAATTGAACCTGGATAGTTTAGAGGTTTCGGATTCTATTAAAAATAAGATGTTCGAAGAATTTAAGAACATCACTAATATGCTTAACTTTAATGAGCTGGGTCATGATATTTTCCGTTCATGGTATATTGATGGAAGAATCTATCATCATCTTATAATTGACGAGAAAAATCCAAAGCAAGGTATTAAAGAAATCCGTTATATTGATGCAACCAAGATCCGTAAAGTTAAGGATATTAAGTATAGCAAAGATGAATCGACTGGTATAAAAGTTGTACAGAAAGTTGAAGAATTTTATTTGTTCCAAGATAAAGTCGGTAATAGTGTAAATTATTCTAATGCAAACAACGGCGCAGTAAAACTTTCAAACGATTCTGTAAGTTATGTTACTTCTGGATTATTAGACGAAGAAAGAAAGAGAGTCGTTTCTTATCTTCATAAAGCGATTAAAGTAATTAATCAATTGCGTATGATGGAAGATAGTCTTGTAATCTATCGTTTATCTCGTGCTCCTGAAAGAAGAATTTTCTATATCGACGTCGGTAATCTTCCTCGCGGTAAAGCAGAAGAATACATGAACAGTATTATGAGTCGTTATAGGAACAAACTAGTTTATGACGCCAGCACTGGTCAACTCAAAGATGATCGTAAGCATATGTCCATGCTCGAAGATTTCTGGTTGCCAAGACGCGAAGGTGGTCGCGGCACAGAAATTACTACACTTCCAGGTGGACAAAACCTTGGTGAAATAGAAGATATTATCTATTTTCAAAAGAAGGTATATCGTGCATTAAATGTTCCAGTAAGTAGACTCGAGCAGGAAGCACAATATTCACTTGGTCGCGCTACTGAGATTTCTAGAGAAGAAGTTAAATTTCAAAAGTTTGTAAATAAGCTGAGAAATAGGTTCTCAAAACTGTTTATCGAAATACTCAAAAAGCAATTGATTCTTAAAGGTGTAATTACAGAATCCGACTGGAATATATTCAAACACGATATTAATGTCGATTATCTGAAGGATAATTATTTCGCCGAGTTGAAAGATATCGAAATGACTCGGGAGCGATTGAATATTGTGGATCAGGCGAATCAATACGTTGGTGAATACATATCTAAAGAATGGGTATTGAAGAATGTATTGATGTTTACTGACGAACAGATTTCTGATATTAAACAACAAATAAATTCGGAAAAATCTTCTGGTGAAATTAGTGATTTCTCGATAGCACAACAAAATCAGCCGATGATTCAGCAGCAAATGCAAGCTGATCAAGAACAACCTGAAGCGCAACCAACAGAAAGTTTCTATCCAACTATAGAAGAAAGGCAGGCACTAGTTAATATTGAGTTGATGGAAACAGTAAAAGATTATTTGAATTCAGGGAATTAATATATCATGGAATCGAACGCAACTGCTTTAATAGTTGCTCTATTCAAGAAGCTGAAGGAATCTGTTGATACAGAACTTGATAAAATAAAAAAAATCCCTGGTCCAAAAGGCGACAAAGGTGATAAAGGTATCAAGGGAGACAAGGGTCTCAAGGGCGATCAGGGTATCAAAGGCGATACTGGTCCGCAAGGAATCCAAGGTGAGAAAGGTGAGCAAGGCGTGCCTGGTCCCAAAGGAGATACTGGGGAAACAGGCGCACCTGGCGCACAGGGCGAGCGAGGAGAGCGTGGCGAGAAGGGCGAAAGGGGTGATAAGGGCGAGCGGGGAGAACGCGGTACAGTTGGTCCTAGAGGCGAGAAAGGGGAAACGGGGCAGCCTGGGGTAGCTGGTTCAGTTGGCGCTGCTGGACCGAAGGGCGAGAAGGGAGATAAAGGCGAGAAGGGAGATAAAGGCGATCAAGGTATACAAGGCGATCAAGGCATACAAGGCGAACGGGGTCTTGATGGCGCGATAGGTCCTATGGGACCCATGGGTCTGCCAGGCGAGAAAGGCGAAAGAGGCGAACAGGGTCCGCAAGGCGAAACAGGTCCAGCTGGTCCTGCTGGCGCTGATGCTATACAGCCAGATTATGAAGCATATATTCGTAAAATTGAAGATGATTTTAATCGCTGGCGCAATAATATTCAAAAGTCGTTATCTTCTCTCGGCGGAGGTGGTAGTTATAAACTGCTAGATAACGCTGACGTCGAATATAAAAGTTTAAGTCAAGTAGACGAAGATTCTATCGTTATATACGATAGAAATAAAAAATTATTTGTAACAGAAAACATTGTAGATGCTCTAGATAGATTAGGTTATAGCAGTGGAGCAGCTGGTGATTTAAAACAGCTCACGCTTGCTTTATCTGGAACATACGATTCAATTTATTTCGCTGATTATGATATTGTTGAAGTTGTTACTGTTGTAGCAACCGATAAAGTAACAGAAAAGGTTGTTAGTTTAGATATAAAGATTAGTAATTCTGCTATTGAATTCAATGCAGATACTGACCTTTCTAATTTTAATATTGTTCTGTCTTACCTCGGTTCTACTTTCGATAATATAAATTATGACGAGATAGCTCTTTCAGGAACTGAATTTACTGTAGCTTATATAGACTATACTATTGCTTCCATAGTTACATATTATGTTACTAATTCTCTGGGTAAAATTGTTAGCATTGACGCTAAAGTTACAGCTACAACTCTTGTTTTGTATTCTGATGAGGATTTGACAGGGCATACCTTACATTTGACATCAATATAAATAGAATAACAAAGATACCCGAGATTTAAAGGATGACAATAAAAAGGTATTATCACGATATTCAAGCGACCGCATTTATAGGCGACGGGTCGCAGCTTACGGGTATTTTAGATAGCGCAGCTGTTACAAATATAATCGACTCCGATTATATTTCGAATATCGGTTCAAATGCTGTAATCACCGCAAGCGCAACCGCACCAGCAAGTCCTAAAGTAAACCAAATTTGGTACGACACCACAACTGGTAAATCATATGTTTATTATAATGACGGTTCAAGCTCTCAATGGGTGCTTTATTCAAACCCATTCATAAGAGATGGCTATACTGGCTCGATTGGGTATACAGGTTCTAGAGGAACTACTGGATATACTGGATCTAGAGGATATACAGGTTCTAAGGGCGATACTGGTTTTATAGGTTCTAAAGGTTATACTGGTTCTACGGGTGCTACTGGTTATACTGGATCTAGGGGTTATACTGGGTCTCTAGGTAACACAGGATATACTGGTTCTGCTTCTACTGTTAGAGGATATACTGGATCTAGGGGTTATACTGGTTCTATAGGCGGAACAGGATATACTGGTTCTGCTTCTACTGTTAGAGGTTATACTGGATCTAGAGGATATACTGGGTCTATAGGCGGAACAGGATATACTGGTTCTGCTTCTACTGTTAGAGGTTATACTGGATCTAGAGGATATACTGGGTCTATAGGCGGAACAGGATATACTGGTTCTGCTTCTACTGTTAGAGGTTATACTGGATCTAGAGGATATACTGGATCTGCTGGTGCTGACGGTATTCTTGGTGCAGACGGGTATACTGGATCTAGAGGATATACTGGTTCTCAAGGTAGTCAAGGATTAACAGGATTTGTTGGTTCCAGGGGCTACACTGGATCTGTCGGTTATACTGGTTCTGTTGGTTATACGGGTTCCAGCGGTTACACTGGTTCCAGAGGTTACACAGGATCCGCATCTACTACTCCAGGATACACTGGTTCCAAAGGTTATACGGGTTCTACGGGTTCTATTGGTTTCACTGGATCTAGAGGATATACTGGATCGAAAGGTGATCAAGGTAGCCAAGGGTTTACAGGATCTATAGGATATACTGGTTCTCGGGGTTATACTGGGTCGAAAGGCGATCAAGGCAACCAAGGTTTTACAGGGTCTAGAGGATATACGGGTTCTCAAGGTAGTCAGGGCAACCAAGGTTTTACAGGATCAGCGGGGTACACTGGTTCAAAAGGTGATCAGGGCGACCAAGGGTTTACAGGATCTAGAGGGTATATCGGTTCCAGAGGTTACACTGGTTCTAGGGGCGATACTGGTTTTACAGGATCTATAGGATATACTGGTTCTATAGGTTATACTGGATCGAAAGGTGATCAAGGTTTTACTGGTTCCAAAGGTTACATCGGGTCAAGAGGTTACACTGGATCAAAAGGTGATCAAGGTGATACTGGTTTCACTGGTTCCAGAGGTTACACTGGATCTAGAGGATATACTGGGTCTAAAGGCGATCAAGGGAATCAAGGATTTACTGGTTCCAAAGGTTACACGGGATCAAAAGGCGATCAAGGCGATACTGGTTTCACTGGTTCCAGAGGTTACACTGGATCTAGAGGTTACACGGGATCAAAAGGTGATCAAGGTAATCAAGGGTTTACTGGTTCTCGCGGATATACTGGATCAAAAGGCGATCAAGGAGATCAAGGTTTTACAGGATCTATAGGATATACTGGTTCTGTCGGTTATACTGGTTCTGTTGGTTATACGGGTTCCAGCGGTTACACTGGTTCCAGAGGTTACACAGGATCAAAGGGTGATCAAGGTGATACTGGTTTCACTGGTTCCAGAGGTTACACTGGATCTAGAGGATATACTGGGTCTAAAGGCGACCAAGGGTTTACAGGATCTAGAGGGTATATCGGTTCCAGAGGATACACGGGATCAAAAGGTGATCAAGGCAACCAAGGTTTTACTGGTTCCAAAGGTTACACGGGATCAAAAGGCGATCAAGGCAACCAAGGGTTTACTGGCTCCAAAGGTTACACTGGTTCTAAGGGTGATCAAGGAGATCAAGGTTTTACTGGATCTAGAGGTTACACGGGTTCTAAGGGCGATCAAGGCAACCAAGGTTTTACTGGTTCTATAGGTTATACTGGGTCTAAAGGCGATCAAGGGGATCAAGGATATACTGGTTCCAGCGGTTATACTGGGTCTAAGGGCGATCAAGGGGATCAAGGATTTACTGGTTCCAAAGGTTATACTGGATCAAAGGGCGATATTGGTTTTACTGGTTCCAGAGGTTACACTGGATCTAGAGGTTACACGGGTTCTAAGGGCGATACAGGTTTTACTGGATCAAGCGGTTATACTGGTTCTCGTGGATACACTGGTTCCAGAGGTTTAACTGGCTACACTGGATCAAGAGGTTACACTGGATCGAAAGGTGATCAAGGCAATCAAGGATTTACTGGTTCCAGAGGTTATACTGGATCAAAGGGCGATACTGGTTTTACTGGTTCTATTGGCTACACTGGATCCAGCGGTTATACTGGATCAAAAGGCGATCAAGGCGATACTGGTTTTACAGGATCTATAGGATATACTGGTTCCAAAGGTTATACTGGATCTGTTGGTGATACTGGTTTTACTGGATCAATAGGATACACGGGTTCCAGCGGTTATACTGGATCTGTTGGTGATACTGGTTTTACTGGATCAAGAGGATACACGGGTTCTAGAGGTTACACTGGGTCAAAGGGTGATACTGGTTTTACTGGATCAAGAGGATACACGGGTTCCAGAGGTTACACAGGATCTAGGGGTTATACTGGTTCTAGAGGAACTACTGGATATACAGGATCTATAGGGTATACTGGATCTAGAGGCGATCAAGGATTTACTGGGTCAAGCGGTTACACTGGATCTAAAGGATACACTGGATCGAGGGGTTACACTGGATCCAGAGGTTTAACTGGTTATACGGGTTCCAGAGGTTACATTGGATCTAAAGGATACACAGGTTCCAGCGGTTATACTGGATCAAAAGGCGACACTGGTTACACTGGATCTAAAGGAGATAGTTATTTAACTACTTCGAGTACAGAATTAACAATTGGTACGGGAACTAAGAATTTAACCGTAGGCACAGCATTAGCATATAGCGTAACCCAGACAGTAAAAATTGCATACGATGCTTCAAATTATATGGAAGGTTCTGTGCTTTCGTATAATTCTGGCACAGGTGATTTAAGCGTTGATGTTACAACTACTTCTGGTTCTGGTACATATTCTTCTTGGTCAGTGAATCTTGCTGGTGCTACTGGTCAACAAGGTCCAATCGGTTATACTGGTTCTCGGGGTTACACTGGATCAAAGGGCGATCAAGGTAATACTGGTTTTACTGGTTCCAGAGGTTATACTGGATCTAGAGGTTACACTGGTTCCAAGGGTGATCAAGGCAACCAAGGTTTTACTGGTTCCAGAGGTTATACGGGATCGAAAGGCGATCAAGGTGATCAAGGTTTTACTGGTTCCAGAGGTTATACTGGATCTAGAGGTTATACAGGTTCTAGAGGTTACACTGGTTCTAGAGGTTACACTGGATCGAAAGGCGATCAAGGCGACCAAGGGTTTACAGGATCAAGCGGTTATACTGGATCAAAAGGTGATCAAGGATTTACTGGTTCCAGAGGTTACACGGGTTCCAGAGGTTATACTGGATCAAAGGGCGATACTGGTTTTACTGGTTCTATTGGCTACACTGGATCAAAGGGTGATACTGGTTATACGGGTTCCAGAGGTTATACTGGTTCCAGAGGTTACACGGGATCAAAAGGTGATCAAGGATTTACTGGATCAAGCGGTTATACTGGATCTAGAGGTTATACTGGATCGAAGGGCGATACTGGTTTTACTGGTTCCATAGGTTACACGGGATCAAAAGGCGATCAAGGATTTACTGGTTCCAGAGGTTATACAGGTTCTGTTGGTTATACGGGTTCCAGAGGTTACACTGGTTCCAGAGGTTACACGGGATCAAAAGGCGATCAAGGCAACCAAGGTTTTACTGGTTCCAGAGGTTACACGGGTTCTAAGGGCGATCAAGGTTTTACTGGTTCCAGAGGTTATACGGGATCCAGCGGGTATACGGGTTCTAGAGGATATACAGGTTCTAGAGGTTATACTGGATCAAAAGGCGATCAAGGCAACCAAGGTTTTACTGGTTCCAGAGGTTATACTGGATCAAAGGGTGATCAAGGCAACCAAGGTTTTACTGGTTCTGTTGGTTATACGGGATCCAGCGGGTATACGGGTTCTAGAGGATATACAGGTTCTAGAGGTTATACTGGATCAAAAGGCGATCAAGGCAACCAAGGTTTTACTGGTTCCAGAGGTTACACTGGTTCCAAGGGTGATCAAGGTTTTACTGGTTCCAGAGGTTACACTGGATCTAGGGGTTATACTGGATCAAAGGGCGATACTGGTTTTACTGGTTCCAGAGGTTACACGGGTTCTAGGGGCGATACTGGCTTTACTGGATCAAGCGGTTATACTGGTTCTGTTGGTTATACAGGCTCCAGAGGATATACAGGCTCCAGAGGATATACAGGCTCCAGAGGATATACGGGTTCTAGAGGAACTACTGGATATACTGGATCTAGAGGATATTCAGGTTCTAAGGGCGATACTGGTTTTACAGGATCTATAGGATATACTGGTTCTGTCGGTTATACTGGTTCTGTTGGTTATACGGGTTCCAGCGGTTACACTGGTTCCAGAGGTTACACAGGATCAAAAGGCGATCAAGGATTTACTGGATCTAGAGGATATACGGGTTCTAGAGGTTACACGGGTTCTAGAGGTTACACGGGTTCTAGAGGTTATACTGGTTCCAGAGGTGATCAAGGGTTTACAGGATCTCGCGGGTATACTGGATCAAAAGGTGATCAAGGGTTTACAGGATCTCGCGGGTATACTGGATCAAAAGGTGATCAAGGATATACGGGTTCAAAAGGATATACTGGTTCTGTTGGTTATACAGGTTCCAGCGGTTACACTGGTTCCAGCGGTTACACTGGTTCCAGAGGTTACACAGGATCAAAAGGCGATCAAGGTTTTACTGGATCTAGTGGATATACTGGTTCAAAGGGTGATCAGGGTTTTACTGGTTCCAGAGGATATACGGGTTCTAGAGGAACTACTGGATATACTGGATCTAGAGGATATACTGGTTCCAGAGGTTACACGGGATCAAAAGGCGATACTGGTTTTACTGGATCAAGCGGTTATACTGGTTCTGTTGGTTATACGGGATCCAGCGGGTATACAGGTTCCAGGGGTTATACTGGATCGAAGGGCGATCAGGGTTTCACAGGGTCTCGCGGATACACAGGCTCCAGGGGTTATACTGGTTCCGCCTCTACTATACCAGGTTTCACTGGATCTAGAGGCTATACGGGTTCCAGAGGTTATACTGGGTCTGCTTCTACCACTCCAGGATATACTGGATCTAGAGGGTATACAGGTTCTGCCTCTACTACTCCAGGTTTTACGGGATCTCGCGGGTACATAGGCTCGAGGGGTTATACAGGTTCTCAGGGATCAACAGGATATACTGGTTCTGTTGGTTATACGGGTTCCAGCGGTTACACAGGATCTCGTGGGTACACAGGCTCCAGGGGTTATACAGGTTCTGCTTCCACTATACCAGGTTTCACTGGATCTAGAGGGTATACAGGTTCTGCCTCTACTACTCCAGGGTTTACAGGATCTCGCGGATATACTGGTTCTAGAGGTTACACAGGATCCGCTTCTACTGTTGCAGGGTTTACAGGATCTAGGGGTTATACGGGTTCTGCCTCTACTGTTGCAGGGTTTACAGGATCTAGGGGTTATACGGGTTCTGCCTCTACTACTCCAGGTTTCACTGGATCTAGGGGGTATACAGGATCCGCTTCTACTGTTGCAGGGTTTACGGGTTCAAAGGGTTATACGGGTTCGCAAGGACAAACTTCCTCTACGTTTATTGTTGCGCTTTCGAATGAAGTAGATGCAATTACAACAGGCAATGGTAAAGTTAAATTTAGAGCGCCATTTGCGTTCACATTAACGGGTGTTCGTGCTTCTCTGAGCACTGCTTCTTCGAGCGGAATTGTAACAGTAGATATAAATGAAAGTGGAACAACTATTCTCTCTACTAAATTAACAATTGACGCAAGCGAAACAACAAGTACAACAGCAGCAACAGCAGCAGTTATTTCTGATTCTGCTATTGCTGATGACGCTGAAATTTCGTTCGATATTGACGGAGCGGGAACGGGTGCAATTGGTCTAAAAGTAACTTTATTCTATACATTATAATATGAGTATTACGATAATAAATCCATTTGTTCTTGATGCTGTAACAAATATTACAAGGACATTTCAAACTGCTGGTTATATTGCGGGTGGAACTACAACTACGAGTACAACATACACAGACTTGTCCACATTAAGCTCGACAGAAGTAAGCGGCTCAGATTATGCTACGTTTTGGCAAGCAGCGCAAGATAACCCATCTACCACTAACGATGCGCGTGCTCGTTTATTTGAAACATCGCAAAGGCAATTATCAAATATAGAATCTCAGGACACCACAGACGTATTTTCTACGGGCGGCGTATATTCATTTTCTTCTAATGGGGCGAGTAAAACATTTACAGTACAACATTCTAGTGAGGGCGGACAATCTGTTTTAACTTCAGGTATCGCATTAAATCTATTAAAACTAGAAGGTGGCGAATTTCAAAATTACAATTCTGGAAACACTAATGGTACTTGGAGCACTGCTGCTAGTGTAGTTTTAGTCGGAAGTTTAACATCTCCGTTTACATTAAATTATATCGTTATAGCTTCTGGTATGGTTGCTGGTAGTGGAAACGCAAGAGTATTTGACGGCTCAACTGCGTACGGAGAACTTGGTGTTGCTATGAACCAAGATGGAACCTCATATTCGCCATATTTTCACATAGAAAGGTTTAGCGTTTCTTCGAATACGACTATTAGTTTACAACAAAACGTAGATATAATGAGACAAGCTACAATTATTGCGTTGAGAGAAGATTTGTTTCAAAATGTTTACTATAGTAATCAAGCGACGCAAACCACCACGACTTCTAACTCTTTTGTTGACGCATTTACATATGCACCTAGTTTACAAAATCCTGGAAATTACCATTTATTAATTGCCTCCGCACATTTACAATCCAGCGCTACTAACCAATCAGCTGCTGCTGCGTTACAAAATCAATCTAGAGGAACTTATTATAATACGACGCATTTTAGAGAAAATAACGCGACAACAGAATGGTATCCAACAATCGTCAATAGGATAGTTTCTTTCGTCGATACAAATCCAACTATTGCATGGGAGTTTTATTCTGAAGCAGGAAATACTGCAAGATTAAGAAATATGGGTATTGCTATATTTGATTTAGGTGTGCCTGCTCCAGATGCGTATTTTATTGCGTATACAAGTTCTACCACAACTTCTATAGATATTTCTAACCTCGCGGAACCAAGTGATGTGGTTGTAATTGCTTCTCATTCGACTAGTACCTCTCAAACAACACCAACTGGTTTTACAAGTATATCGAATAGCAATAATGGAACTGTATATTGGCAAGCGTCTTATAAAGTTATGGGCGCAACACCAGATACATCCGCGACAGTAGGTAGCAATGCCTCTCACATCGCAATGATTTTTAGAAATGTTAATACCACTACTGTTATAGACGTGACTCCAACAGAAGCAGACCAAACGGGCAACTCAGGCATGCCAGATGCGCCTTCTATAACAACATCAAATCCATCTATTTTATTATTACTTGGTGCATTGGACGACGATAGCATTTCCGCAGATGTTACTGCACCAAGTGGGTTTACTATGTGCGGTCGTGAAGAAAATTCTGGAACTATTATGGCAGCATTTCAAGTTCAAGCGGGGACTGGTACTACAGACCCAAACGCATTTGGTGGTGGTGGAAACGACGCTTGGTGGGCAGCTAGTATTCCATTAAGGTTAGCATAATAGTATAAATAAAATAAAAATAGAGAATTTAAATGGCACTCAATTTTCCATCATCCCCCATTACGAATCAAACCTATACTGATGATAATAACATCACATGGATTTTTGATGGTGTAAAATGGGAAGTTTATGCCAATACTCATTTTAAATTATTTGATGGCGTTAAATGTAAGATAGCGACTGATTATAATTTAACCGATACGAGCACAGCGATTTCATTCGATAATATCGAAATTGACGTTGGTGATTACCATTCTTCGATTTTACCAACTAGGGTGACAATTAATAAAACTGGTTTTTATAGAATAAACCTTTCTTTATTTTCTTCTTCTATCGGTGCGGCATATAATGTTAGTATTAAAAAGAATGGTACAACAGAGTTATCTTCAGCAGCTTTTTCTCCAAGTCAATTTATCAATTATGACGAAATATTAGAATTAAATAGCGGTGAATATATCCAGGTTTACGTTTCTGAAACATCTTCTACTGGAGCGATTCTTTCTTCTGGATTTACATTAGAGGTCACAAGAGAAGGATTAACTTTAGGTTCAATAGAAGAAACATTTAGCGGTGTTAAAACCATTATCGACAATGAATATTTTACATCTGATTCAGCTACAGCGATCTCTTGGGAAGGTGTGGAGTTTGATCAATACTCAAATGCTGGCGGTGATAATTATTGGTCTATTGTAACTCCTTCTGTAATTACTATTGGTAAAAATGGATTTTTTAGAGTTAAAGGTGTATTAATTACTAGTAATGTAGATAATTATGTTTTTAATTTAAAGAAAAACGATTCCGACACGCTTACTTCTATCTCAGTAGGCGCTAACAATACAATTCAAATCGATGAAATTTATCAATTCTCGGCTAATGATTATTTAAAATTGTTTGTTAACGATTCGGCATCTACAGGAAGTTTAACTACAGATTCTTATCTGGAAATTATACAAATAGGGATTTAATATGAGTATTGGAATAGCGGAAGCATTGGTAAGTTTAAGACCTGGTGCAGCTTGGAAATGTATGGATAATTATAACAGCATTGTTTGGTTAGACGAAGTTCAAACTATTCCGACCGAGCAAGAAGTAGCTGATGAAATAATACGGTTACAACAAGAGTACGATTACAATCTTTATCAAAGGCAAAGGGCGAACGAATATCCTACAATCGAACAACAAATGGATATGCAATATTGGGATCTGGTAAATGGCACTACAACTTGGAAAGATGCTATTGAATCAGTTAAAAATAAATATCCAAAACCAGAATAATTGGAGAAACAAATGAGTTTCTATACATCAACACAAGCGACTACTCAAATTGCACAAACGGTGCCAAATTTGAGCGGTGGTACTAATGGTAGGGTTGTCCGCGTCAGCGCAGATAATATTTGCGTTGATGCTTCGTATAATAATACGGCATCACAATTAAATGCTGTATTAATAAAACAAGGCGATGTTTATTATTCTTCTGGGATCGTTTCTGGATTTACAGGATTAACGCCTGGTTCTTCTTATTTCCTTGCAAGTGATGGTTCTTTAACTGCGACTCCACCAACTCCGACGAGTTCAGTACGTTCTTTATTTATTGGATTTTCTGTCAACTCTACCAGTATTATTTTCAGACCAGGCATTCCAATTACAGGTTAATAATAAATGGCTAATATAATTGGAACCGTAAATCAAGTATTAACCTTTATCGATTCTGACTATCTTTCGCACCCAGCAAATGCGGGTTTAGATAGAAATGGATTTTGGTTTAAGTATCACCCTAATAACGGATTAGCAAACAATCAATTGTTTGCTTCTATCGTACCATACCGTTGGGATTCTGCTTTATCAATTAATAGCGTAGATAGTAATCTTACAATCGACGGTACTATCCCTTTGATTATGCAGCCTCTTGGAGCAGATAGCAGTACTGTATATCATGGCTCTAGTATGATCCATATTGGGGCTGGCATCAACGACATTACGCAAACAGTTGAAGATGACGCCATGTTCTTTTCTCACCTTGGGTCTTTGAATACATCTCCAGACGATGATGGGTTTTATTGGGATAGATTGTATTTAACGCAAGGGGGTACTGAATGGGATTATTATCAATACCATTTACACCTCCCTTCGTTTTACCCGCAATACGAGCAGGGCAGATTAACTTTATCGGCAATAGATTATATTAATCCAGACGATAAAGCATATGGTTATACGATCCCTATTAGAATTAAATCTGGTGCAAATTTTTATCAATCAATATTGGCAAGAATACATACGCCGAGCGTAGGTGGTGCGCATAATTCGCATAATGATGTTACGCTCCCGACTACAACTGCAAAAAATTATCAGATGGGCGGTATTATTAAAGGCGCTGGAAATACATTTCACGCATTCTATATCGCGGCTAATGGAGGCAATTGGGATTTATTTTCTAGAACATTTATTGCTGCATCCGCTTCTTTCACGACAGAAATTAATTTAGGCACATATAATTTTGCGGACCCAAATTTAAATTTAAATACTAGTGCTGTTGGAACAAATGATGGGTATCCTGTACGGGCGAGTACTGGTGAATTTTTAAATGGCAGAATTTATTTTCCAGTCGTGATGAACGATTCGGTGAGTGGATATGATTTAGAAGTTTGGTCTTTTACTAGCGCATCGAGTTTAAGTTCTAGTACATTAACTAGATCTTTGCTTTTAAAGGGGCAACCAAATAAACCAGATGCTCATATTACCGCTGTTGGCGGCGAATTACATCTTGCTGCTTCTGCTCAAAATATTGGAAACGGTATCGGCGGTGTTTGTTTTTTTTCGTTAGAGAGCGATGGTTGGCAAATAAGCGATTCGTGTATTGTCACTAATGGTGTAAACAATCCATTACGTTTACATGGTCTTAGGTATAATAGTGAAGATGTTAATTATTATGTGATTATTAGTGGTGAAGCAGATTCTGGTAGTTACGCTGGTCCAGGCGTTTATTCTTTTAATTTAGTTGGCGATTTTGCGGGTTATACGCATTACTCTTACGATTATACCAATTACTCTTTAGTTAGAAAACAAGCATTAGAAACAGGTTATCTAAAATATAACACAACTAACGGCGTTATACAATTTATAGATTCCCCCGAACCAGAGGGTATTGTTTCTGGTGAACAAATTTTAATTCCAGAAACGCCTTCGCCTTCGTTCTTCAATAAAACTGTTATCGATAATGACGGCGATACTGAGAAATACTATTATCAAAGTATTTTGCTCGATGATAATAGAAAATTTTTAGTAGGTCGCATAGAAACAAGCTCTAGCGGCGGCGGCGAACAAAGCGATTTATTAATTAGTTTAGTTAATCAAGATAATACTAAACAATACCATTTTTGTTATGGCGGCGCAGAATATGACGGCGCTTTAACTGGCGGTAACGATTATATTACGGGTGCATATCAATCAAATTATGACCCAGATAATATTTGGATAACTGGTTATACAAAAAGCGAGTTAATCGAAAGAAAAGATATTTTAATTCATGGGTATACAAGAAGAATAACAGACGCGCCTAATAACTTAAAACATATAGACATCGCAAAAGATTCAGTGGGTAATATTTACATCCTTTGCACGAATGAAGTTGATGGCGTTGCGCTTTTTATAAAATATGATTATAATTATGAATTACAATGGCAAAGAACAGTACTCTGGGACGATACATTCAATTCAGTCGCATTGGCTGTAGATAGTGAAGACAAATTTTATGTTTTAGGTACATTGTTTGAGAACGGTGTTGCAATAACCAAATTCGATACAGAGGGCGACGAAGTTTGGTCTTATGCTTACACTAAATCGGGTGTAGATCAAGCGAGCGGATTATCAATCATTAATGATGGTTCAAATGAATATCTGGTCATTTCCGTAGAAGATGGTCCCTATTTTACAACTACTACTACTACATTTATTTCTTTAGATACCGATGGCAATATTTTAGCAGAGAGCGAAGCGCCATCATTATTTGTAAATAAATTAAGACCATTCCAATCTGAGCCAGATAAGTTATTATTTGCTGGGTATGAATTAACTGAAGGTGAAACTTATAACATTATTAATGCTGGCTTAAACGACTATCTTTGGAATGGTGGAATTTATACAAATGCCACAGACCCATCTCCGATTACATTATATAGAAATACAGTTTATACTTTTAATATAAATGCAAGCGGTCATCCATTTTGGATTAAAACTGTAAATTCTACAGGAACTGGTAACGCATATAATGATGGCGTAACGAATAATGGAACTGCTGTGGGAACAATTACATTTGAAGTTCCTAGTGACGCGCCAGATACTTTATATTATAACTGCCAATATCATGCTGGTATGGCTGGAACATTTTCCGTACAAGATAATCCGACAACTGGTAGATTTGGGATGTTGGATTTAACAAATGCGCAAGTTCCTACTGTTCGTTGGGTAGCAAATTTCGCTAACGAAGCTGTAGATATCGCAAACCTCAATAGTTCTGCAAGTCCAAGTTTCGCGATTGCATGTAATTCTGGTTCTGACGGTACTCTTTTGAGGGTTGGTGTTTCTCAAAGCGGAAGCAATTATACAGTTTCTAAAACATGGGCAAGAATAGTTACTGATTGTCGTTTTAATGCTATATTAACCTCGCCTTATTCTGAGGCTAACAGATACATCTATCTTGCTGGCAGAATGGAAGATACGGGTACAACTGAAATAACCAATGGCGGTTGTCTTTTGATCAAATATGATGACGATGGTTCTTTATTATGGCAAAATGCTTATGGGCACATGTCTTCCGATGAAGAATTTGTTAATTTAACTTGGGATATGTATGATAGAAATATCTTTACAGTAGGATATAGTTCAAGTCACAGCAGCGCAATAGATGGAATATTCTTTAGATTCGCGCCAAATGGCTTCGGTACTGGAACATATCATCTTGCTGGAAATCCAGGAATGCCTTATTATTATTTGGCATCTTCTTTAACAGAAGGTAATAATTCTTCATCTATTACACAAGTTGCAGCTTCTAGTAATTATGTTGAAAAACATTCAATAGATACAGGAATAACAATGATTTATGATATAGGGGGTGGTACGAATCAAGTATTCGACGGCTCCTATGGACCAAACGGCGTGTTCATGTTATTCTATGGATATATCAAGTTAAGCGAGATACAAACATATTTAAATAGCGTTGAATATAAACAAAGCGTGGCTGCTGGTAATACGGTACATGCTTCTGCTGGATTGTTTACTCATTTATTCCAAATTGCGACAGTTGGTGATGGTTCTGCTGACGATGGTAATGTATTCGGTTACGATATCATCGAATCTTCTAATAATTTAATATATGTTGCATGTCAAACTTCGGGTAATGTATCTGCAACAAATGCTGGCGCAAGTGGCGTTTATGATGTTCTTGGAATTGAGTATTTTCAAGTCCCATATAGTTATCATCCAGCGGGAGATGTTTCTTATTATCAAGCTGGCGATGAACTAGACGAAGAAATTTACGCATTAACAGAAATGGCTAATGGTAAAATTGCTTTCGTTGGTAGAACAGCTGGTGAGATAGGGGGTACTAATTACGGTGGTTATGATATTCTTCTTGGAATTTATAACCCAGTAGATGATAGTATTGTTTGGGATCAGATAGGTTCTGGTCTTAACGATAAAGCAATGAATGTACACGATATTGGAAATAATTTACTCGCATTGGTTTATTCTTCATATGGCGCTCTTGGTGATCAAATAAATAACGGCACAGAAGATATAGGTGTAATTCTTTACGATTACAGCACAAGTTCTTGGTCTTATGCTTATCAAACTGGAACATCTGGTGCCGACTTATTCGATCAAAACGGTAAGGTAAGTGCATTAATGGGCGATGGTCGAATTGCGATTGGTTTTTCGACTGGCGGTAATTTTAACGCAGCAGATCCTAATAGCGCAAACCAAGGTTTCTTAGACTTTGCTGTTGCAATATTAGATTTGCAAAAAGATAGTGATGGAAGTTTCACTGGTGTGGGCACATTCTCCAAAGGACAAGTCGGTTCGCAAACTAACGAAATTTGTACAAGTATTTCGGCTAATGGTGAACAATTATTAATAAGTGGCTATATACCTGATACATTCGATGGTCAAGCACATGGTATATTTGTTGAATGTGATGCATCTAGAGTAATAAAATCTATCTCTAGAACAGATAATCTATAGGAGAAATAATTATGGCGGATGATAACGAAATGGAAATTCTTGATATTAGTGATGAAATTGAAAGCGAAACGGTGGATACATCTCCCGAGGCTATAAACGACTTCATCGATAATATCGCAGCTAAAAATTTCGCACAAGCAAAATCCCATTTTGATAATTTGATCAATAATCGTGTTAATGATGCATTAGAACAAGAAAAGATAAATTTGTCTTCTTCTATTTTTAATGACGATGATGATGAAATCGAATTATCGGATGAGGAAATTGACGAACTTCTAGCTGATACCGAAGAAGATGAAGGTTTTGAATCTAATTTCGAAGAAAATGATGAAGAAGAATCTTAAAAAATAATTTATTATAAATATATTAATGAAAACTTTTACCGAAGTTAGAAATACAAGTACACCAGACAAAACGGTGTTTAACAGCAGGGTAGGAAAATATCCTGTTAAAATCGTACAGACCAAAAAAGGTTTTACGGCATATGTTGACGGTGATTTGTTGGATACTTACAAATCGCAATCACAGGCATTACAGTCTGTGAAAACTGCTATAAAGGAATTACCATGAAACTTATATCAGAATATACAGAAAACGATATTCATGTAATTAGCGAAGCAAAAGAAAATGGTGAGAAGTCATTCGCCATTGAAGGTATTTTTGCGCAAGCTGAACAGAAGAATCGTAATGGTCGCATTTATCCCAGAGGAATTATGGAAAATGCGGTTAATAAGTATGTTACTGAACAAGTTTCGCAAAAGAGAGCAGTTGGGGAATTAAACCATCCTGATGGACCAACTGTTAATCTCGACCGTGTTTCGCATCTCATCACTGACCTTCGATTTGAAGCTAATGATGTGATCGGAAAAGCATCTATTCTTGACACTCCTATGGGTCGAATCGTAAAAGGTTTGCTTGAAGGCGGCGTCAAACTAGGTGTATCAACTCGTGGTATGGGTAGCCTCGAGGAAAGAAGTGGCGCTATGTTCGTTAAGAACGATTTTATTCTTAGTACGATCGATATTGTACAAGACCCATCTGCACCAGCAGCATTCGTTAATGGAATTATGGAAGGTGTAGAGTGGTTCTGGAATAACGGCGAACTTGTTTCTCGGGAATGTGAAAGAATTGAGACTGAAATCCGCAAAACTCCTCGCAAAGATCTTTACGAAGCTCAAGTGCGCGAGTTTAAGAATTTCCTCTCGTCGCTCAAAAACCAATAAAGGAGTCCGCACATGGATAATCAAGTAGAACTCCACGACGACGATCAGGAAATCGTGGAAGCTCAAGTAAATGCCGACGCTGGAACGGAAGAACAATCTATTGCTGCAGCTGTTAAAGCAGGTGGCGCAACTGGTTCTGCCAAAAAGCGGAAGGGTGACAAATCTAATGGCGAAGGCATGAATACAGTTAAGAAGGAAGATTACGATTTTTCTGAAGATCTTGACGCGCTCGTTAATGGAGAAGCCACTCTCTCTGAAGAATTCAAAGAGAAAACAGCTATTATTTTTGAAGCAGCCATCAAGAGCAAAGTTGCTCAAGAAATTGATCGGCTGGAAGAACAATATACTACAAAGCTCGACGAAGAAGTTGCTACAATTCGTAGCGAACTCGTAGAGAAAGTAGACAGCTACCTCAGCTATGTAGTTGAGTCTTGGATGGAAGAGAACCGTGTTGCTATTCAACAGGGTCTGCGTACTGAAATTGCTGAAGATTTCATGGGCAAGCTGCATGCGTTGTTCACAGAATCTTACATCGAAGTACCTGAGTCCAAGGTCGACCTGGTTGACGAATTAGCAGAGCAAGTCGAATCGCTCGAAGGGCAACTTAATGCTGCTACTGAGAAGGCAATGTCGATGAGCGAAGAACTCGAAGCACTCAAGCGCGCAGTTATCATTAGTGAAGCTGCTGAAGGCTTGGCTGCTACCGAAGTAGAAAAACTTCATGCTCTGGTAGAAGATCTCGACTTCGAAAGCGAAGGTTCTTTCGCTAAGAAAGTCAAGACCGTTAAGGAATCTTACTTTAAGAAGGATTCGGTTGTTACTTCGCAAGAAATCGTAGAAGAAATTGATGCTGATGCTACAGTAGAAGTTTCGTCTTCGATGGAGAAGTACCTGACTGCAATCCGCAGAGTAAATAAGCAATAATTGTCTCATAGGAGAATAACAATGGATTTAAATTACGATACTTTAGTTGAGAAGTGGAGCCCAGTTCTCAACGAGGAAACCTCGGGTCAAATCTCTGATCCATATCGCCGTAAAGTAACGGCTGCGATTCTTGAGAACCAAGAGCGCGCATTTACAGAGCAGACAAACATGCTGGCAGAAGCTGGTACGACAACTGCTAATGTTGCTAACTGGAACCCAGTACTGATTTCGCTGGTTCGTCGTGCAATGCCTAATCTGATGGCGTATGACGTTTGCGGCGTTCAGCCAATGAGCGGTCCTACTGGTCTGATTTTCGCGATGAAGTCGCGTTATAAGACAACTCGTGCTAATGCTACTAATGGTGGCGAGGCTCTGTTCCAAGAAGCTCTTACTGGCTACTCGGGTGACTCGAGCACAGGTCAGGATTCGGCTGCTCTTGATGTTGCTGGTCCTTCGGGTCTTGCTGCTGCTACAGACGGCGACGGTGACAGCACAATTGCTGACTCTGTTTCTACTAACATCTTCGGTGTTGGTATGTCGACAACAGATGCTGAGCGTCTGGGCAATGGCACCAACAGTGCTTTCGCAGAAATGGGCTTCACCATTGAGAGAGCAACTGTAACAGCAGTTAGCCGTGCGCTGAAGGCTGAGTACACGCTGGAACTGGCTCAGGATCTCCGTGCTATCCACGGTCTGGATGCTGAAGCTGAACTGGCTAACATTCTCTCGGCTGAAATCCTCGCAGAAATTAACCGCGAAGTTATCCGTACGATCAACAGCCAAGCAAAACTGGGTTGCCAGCAAGCTGGTCTCGACATCAACGGTATTTTCAACCTTGCAACGGACGCTGATGGTCGTTGGTCGGTTGAGAAGTTCAAGGGTCTGCTTGTTCAGCTCGATCGCGAAGCTAACGTAATTGCTAAAGAAACTCGTCGTGGCAAGGGTAACGTAGTTATCTGCTCGTCGGACGTTGCTACAGCACTTGCTGCTTCGGGTGCTCTTGACTATGCTCCTGCTCTGAGCACGAGCCTCCAGGTTGATGATACTGGCAATACGTTCGCTGGTGTTCTTAACGGTCGTCTCCGTGTCTACATCGACCCATACGCAGTCGCTGACTACGTTACGGTTGGTTACAAGGGCACGAACCCATACGACGCTGGCGTTTTCTACTGCCCATACGTTCCTCTGCAGATGGTACGTGCGGTTGGTGAGAATGACTTCCAGCCACGGATCGGCTTTAAGACTCGTTATGGCATGGTCTCGAACCCATTTGTTGGCGCTGCTGCTGCAAGTGGTCTGGCTACTGCTAAGACGAATCAATATTACCGCATTTTTCGCGTCGACAACATCCTGGCTTAATGCTAGGTTGTTAAAACCGAAAGAGTTTTCTGCAAAAACTATAAAAATAGCAGAATATGGGGGATCCTTCGGGATCCCCCTTTTTTATGGATGAGTTTTCCATCCAGTTATACGCCCACGAACAAATCCTTTAGGGACAGGATCACCATCTTATAACATATAAATATACAATATAATATATCCACGGGGATACAGTATGTCAGAGTTGACAGATAACATTAATTTATTTCAACCAACAGGGTTTCGTGTTCTGATTGACAGAGCCAACTATGGTAATCTTCAATTTTTCGCGCAATCTATTAGTCATCCTGGAGTTAATATCGGACCAGCAGAAGTCCCTTACCAAAGATTAACTTCTATTCCGATCCCTGGAGATAAGTTGTCTTTTGGGGAAGTTACTATGAATATTCTTCTTGATGAAGATTTAAATGCGTATGAAGAAGTTTTTAATTGGATGGTCAGACTGGTGAATACCAAATTCACTACGAAATACGAAGCGTTAAAAGAAGGCACAATATCCAGTTACGCAGATATTACTCTTATTGCTCTTACGAATCATAATAACAAAAATAAAACTATAAAGTATGTTGATTGTATCCCAACTTCTATTGGTGATATATATTTTGAGGCGAACCAAGGGAGCGTCGAATACATAACTGTACCAGTGGGGTTTAGATTCTCTTATTTTGAAATTGATTAAACTTGGATAATATTATGGATTTGAATGAACTGCTTGAAATGTGGTCGAAAGACTGCGAGATCAGTAATAAACTTGATGATGTTTCTAGAGATACTCCAAAACTACACGCAAAATATTTAAGTATTCTTAGTTTATCTAAGTTGCAATTGCAAAGGGCAGAGAACGCTCAGAAAATTTTATTGCGTGATAAATTTTTGTATTATAATGGAAAAATGGATCGAAACGATATCGAAAAATATGGTTGGAGGGAAGATCCACTTGATGGTTTAAAAGTAATGAAAGGTGATATGGACCGTTGGTATGAAGCTGATATTGACATTCAAAAATCAGAAGAAAAAATTCTTTACTATAAGACTATGATAGATACTTTAAAAGAAATTGTTGATGCATTAAAATGGCGCCATCAGACAATAAAAAATATAATCGATTGGCGTAGATTCGAAGCTGGGGGATAATGGAAAAACTTACTATCCAAATGGTAGATCACGCCATGATGGCGGTATTATGTGAACCATCTGTACGGAACGAATTAAAAGAATATTTTACTTTCGAAGTTCCAGGTGCAAAATTTATGCCAGCTGTTAAAGCGAGAAGGTGGGATGGTAAGATCCGTCTGTATAATTCGCTCACCTGCGAAATTAATACAGGTTTATATCATAAAATAAAAAAATTTGCAGCCGAACGCCATTATGCGATAGAGCTTAAACAATCCAGATATGGAATTCCTGGAAGCACTAATGAAATAGATCATCAAAAGCTGGTGAAATTTTTAGGTTCTTTTAATGCGCCATATGAGCTTCGAGATTATCAATATAGTGCTGTAACGCATGCAATAGAAAATAAACGGGCAGTATTAGTTTCCCCAACTGGTTCTGGTAAGTCGTTTATCATTTATAATTTGATGCGTTGGTATCTAGAAAATAAAAATAAACGTGTGCTTGTTGTCGTACCGACTACTAGTCTAGTCGAGCAGATGTATAAAGATTTTAAAGATTACGGGTTTGACGCTGAAAACGAGTGTCATATTATTTACTCTGGTAAAGAAAAAGAAACTGGTAAGCGTGTTATTATCTCTACATGGCAAAGCATTCATAAATTACCAAAGGATTGGTATGCTGAGATAGGTTGCATTTTTGGAGATGAATGTCATCTATTTAAAGCCAAATCTCTGAATAGTATTATGAATAAATCAATTAATGCTGAATATCGTTTTGGCACAACGGGCACTCTTGATGGAACGCAAACACATAAATTAGTTTTGGAAGGGTTATTCGGACCAGTATTTAAAGTCACCACAACTAAGAAACTACAGGAAGAAAACACTTTAGCTGGACTGAGTATAGATATACTATTGCTCGAGTATCCTAAAGAAATTTGTCGCATGATGGTCGGTAAAAAATATCAAGAGGAACTTGAATTTATTGTTACGCATGAACCGAGAAATAAGTTGATACGAAACTTGGCGCTAACTCAAACTGGAAATACTCTTGTGTTATTTCAGTTTGTAGAGAAACACGGCGAAATACTTTATAAGATGATTAAAGAAAAAGCAAAAGATGTATATTATGTACATGGGGGTACGGATACTTCGGATAGGGAAGCAATTCGCGGAATCGTGGAGAGGAAAGATGGAGCTATCATTGTCGCATCTCTTGGAACTTTTAGCACGGGTATCAATGTTAGGAATCTTCATAATATTATTTTTGCTAGTCCGTCAAAATCCCAAGTACGAGTTTTACAATCAATCGGAAGAGGACTCAGAAAAGCGGAAAACAACCAAGACACGAAACTGATCGATATTGCCGACGACCTTCATTGGGAATCCAAGAAAAATTTTACCTTGCTACATTCGGCTGAAAGGATTAAAATATATACTAAAGAGCAATTTGATTTTAAACTTCATAAAGTTACATTATCACACTAGGAGTTCGAAGATATGAGTAATGATATTAAACAAATAAAATTATCTAGTGGTGATGAAATTATTTGCGAAACAGTGACCTGGAGTGAGAAAGAAGGTTTTATTGTGAAAAATGTGTTAAAATTTTCCGAAAACGAAATTTTTGAAATTGACCCAGACACTGGATTAAATTATAGTTACTACAGTTTGAAAAATTGGATGACTGGTCAATTTGATCCTGCGTCGATTGTTGTTATTAATCCTGTAGCAGTTGTTGGGATCATGACTCCACCAGAAATCGTAATAAGTCAGTATAGAGATATGCTTGTAGAAATTTCTGCTGGTATGGAAGAAATAAAGAAAATTCAAAAAGAAGAAGAAGAAGGTAAGAAGCCAAAACTAAAACCATCCGCCAAGGGCAACGTCATAAGTTTCCCAACTGAATAGGGAATAGCCCCCACCCGACCGACATGCTTATTCTATACTGAAAATCAGAAAAAGTCAAGCATGTTTAAATATATTGTACATTTGTTTTTGTCGGCGATTTAGTATATAATATTTTTGTTTGTAATGGAGTTTATTATGAAGACCGAAAATGCGCACTATGTTAATAACGCAGATTTTTCTAAAGCGGTAGTTGATTATGTGAGAACTGCTAACGAAGCCAAGAAAAATGGAGAAAAGAGACCCATTGTTACTGACTATATCGCACAATGTTTCTTAAAAATTTCCGAGGGACTTTCTCATAAAGCAAATTTCGCAAGGTACACATACCGAGAAGAAATGGTTATGGATGCTGTCGAAAATTGCCTAAAGGCGATTGAAAATTATGATGTAGATGTCGCAACAAGAACGGGTAATCCGAACGCTTTTGCATATTTTACCCAGATTGCATGGTATGCATTTCTACGCAGAATTGCTAAAGAGAAAAAGCAGCAGGAAATTAAACTCAAGTATTTAACTGAATCGAATTTGACAGATTTCATGATAGACTCCGAAGAGGATCCAGAAGTCTCGCAAATTATCCAGTCTTTTATTGATAATTTGAAAAAGCGAATCGACGAAATTAAAGAGAATGATAAAAAATTCGATGAGTATAAGAAAGAGTATAATAATCGTAGAAAGCAGCGGTCGTATGATTCTGACCTTATGGATTTTTTTCTTAACGAGGAAGAAGATGAATGAAAATTGCTATATTAAACGACACCCATTGCGGCGTTAGAAACAGTTCTGATATTTTTGTAGAGTATCAAGAGCGGTTTTATAATGAAGTATTTTTTCCATATCTATTAGAAAATAATATCAAACATATTCTCCACCTCGGAGATTACTATGAGCACAGAAGGTTCATTAACTTTAAAGCACTGAATAGTAATCGAAAAGTTTTTTTACAAAAATTACGTGATTATAAAATCGCCATGGATATTATCCCTGGGAATCATGATACTTATTATAAGAATACTAACGACCTCAACTCGCTGAAAGAACTGCTCGGTCATTATATGAACGAAGTGAACATCGTTATGCGACCAACAGTGTTGGAGTATGACGGATTGAAAGTGGGTCTTGTTCCGTGGATGGCTCCTGATGTTGAAGAGGAAACCTATGTATTTCTAAGAAATTGCGAAGCAGACATTATTGGGGGTCATTTCGAGCTACAAGGGTTCGATATGTATAGGGGTATACCCTGTATGGAGGGTATGACTTCAGAAAGCCTCTCGCGCTTTGAGATGGTCCTCTCGGGTCATTTCCACACTAAATCCCAAAGGGATAATATATATTACCTTGGATCTCAGATGGAATTTTTCTGGAATGATGCAGGGGACGATAAATTCTTCCATGTATTGGACACAGAAACTCGTGAGATAACTGCGGTACAAAATCGCCTAAAACTTTTTAATAAGATTTATTATGACGATACAAAATATGATTACAAGAATGCGGATGTAAAATTCTTAGATAATACTTTTGTAAAGGTTATTGTGTTAAATAAATCAGATCCCTTGACTTTTAATCTGTTTTTAGATAGAATACAAACTAGAAATATCCATGAGCTAAAAATTCAAGAAGATCTTACAGAATTTTCTGGCGAAAGGGTTTCTGATGAAAACATCTCTGTTGAAGACACGAAAGAACTCTTAGCAAGTTACGTTGACGCAGTTGAGACTGTCTTAGATAAAGAGCGTATAAAGAATAAAGTTTTTGAACTTATGCTTGAGGCTCAAACTATGGAAATGGTATGATTATCTTTAAAAAGATACGATATAAAAATTTTCTAAGTTCTGGTGATAATTTTACTGAAATAAATTTGAATAATTCTAAGTCAACTCTTATTGTTGGACAAAACGGTTCTGGTAAATCGACAATGCTCGATGCATTATCGTTCGTCCTATTTGGAAAGGCGCATAGAAATATCAATAAACCTCAATTGATTAACTCTATCAATCAAAAGAATATGTTGGTTGAAGTAGAGTTTACCATAGGTAATGTTGATTATACTGTATTTCGCGGTATGAAACCAAATGTGTTCGAAATTTGGCGAGGCGAAGAACTGATTAATCAAGATTCGCACAATAAAGATTATCAAAAGGTTTTAGAGCAGAATATTCTCAAACTTAATCATAAATCTTTTCATCAGATTATCGTCCTTGGTTCTTCTTCTTTTGTTCCGTTTATGCAATTGCCTGCGCAACATAGGCGCGAAGTTATTGAAGATTTGTTAGACATTAATGTGTTTAGTAAAATGAATCAACTTCTAAAAGAGAAAAGTCTTTCTTTAAAAGAAGAAATGAAAAGTAATGATCATGCGATAGAAATAAATTATACCAAAATCGTTTCCCATAAAAAGTATATTAACGATATTCAAAGATTAAATGATGACTATCGCCAAGAAAAACAAAATCAAATAAACGATTACTCAGCTGAGATAAAACAGCTGATGGAGAAAAATGTTTTCCTTAACGATGAATTAGTTGACAAAGATAAAACCCAATTAGATATATCTTCTTTGACTGAAAAAGTTAGATCTTTGCAATCTTCTGATATTGAATATAAAACTAGAATGAAGGTGATTGTAAAGGAAGCAAGATTTTATGAGAATAACGAAACCTGCCCCACTTGCGAGCAAAATATACAAGCCGAACTTAAAGAAAGAAAGCTAGAAACTGCCAGGGATCAAGCAAAGGAAATACAATCTAATATTAATATCATAGCCGATCAGTTATCTATTTCGAACGAATCCCTCGCTTCTTTGAACAAAAAGGTTGAAGAAATTCGCGGGGTACAAAACGAAATTCATTCTAATAACAAAACAATCGAACGATTGCAGAAGTCTATGCAAACTGCAACTCTCGAACTGTCGAATATGAACGACAGTTCAGGAGATCTTTCGCTCGCGAATCATGAGCTAGAAGAATTATGTTCTGAAAAGAACAAATTACAGGCTAAGAAATTTGACCTTAACGATAATTTTTCGTATAATCAAGTTATAGCGGAATTGCTTAAAGATACTGGTATCAAGACTAAAATTATCAAACAGTATTTACCAGTAATGAATAAATTGATTAATCAGTTTCTTCAGATTTTAGATTTTTATGTTCTATTTGATATCGACGAAACTTTTAAAGAAACGATTAAGTCTAGGCATCGAGATATTTTTAGTTATGAGTCATTTTCTGAAGGCGAAAAACAGAGAATCGACTTAGCGTTGTTGTTTACCTGGCGTATGATTGCTAAAATGAAAAACAGTGTAGCGACTAATCTACTCGTTCTTGATGAGACTTTCGACTCGAGTCTAGATACCGATGGAGTGGAAAATCTAACAAAAATTCTCGACTCTTTGGGTGAAGAAACTAATGTGTTTGTGATTAGCCATAAAGGCGATATGCTGGAAGGTAAATTTGATTCTAAGATTGAATTTGTGAAGCATAAAAATTTTAGTAAGGTGGCATAAGTGCATAGATTGAGGAATAAAACATATCCTGCTTTAACTTCTGTTTATGACGAAATAAACAATTATAAAAAAGAAAAAGTTACTTTCTTTGATGGTATTCGTATTATAACAGATAAAAATGTTTATGCAATGGTGGATAGTATTGTTTATGTAACTCCGATTGAAGAATACAAAGAAAGGGAAAGACAATTAAAATATCAGCAAGATGAAAGAAATTCTATAGAAGAATTGAGAGTTAAGGCTCGATTGGAAAAACAGTTCGACGAACCTAAAAAGCCCAAAAAACGTGCAGTTAAACGTAAAACATTTAAGAGGCAATAATGAAAGGGAATATTGATACGAAAAAATATATCTGTTATGACGATAATGGAGTAAAAGTTGTTGTTTCCAATTTTTGGGAAAATTGCGAATCTAAACTCGGCACATATATGGAAGATACCGATTACGATTTTGTGGTAGAAGAAGATACGGATTTCTATGCACCATTAAACGATCAGTTAGTCGAGGAAGGCATTTCTGAAAAGAATATTATTTTTAAATTTCGTAAAGGTTCTTTCACTGAAGAAGAACAACTTGGTGCATATGATGGTTTGATGGCTGCAGCGCAACCGACTCAGAATCGTGGTGTCGCTGCTGGTCCAAAGGGCGAAAAGTTGCAGGGACGCGATTGGGTCACCAACGAGCAAATAGAAATTATGGAAGCGTATATCCAAGATTCGAATAATCTTTTTGGTGAAGATGTTATCGAAAAAATTATAAACAAATATAAAACTGTAGACAATGTTGCTACTCGCGGTTTAGTATGGCTTAGAAATAAAGTAACTGAAGATTTCGGCGAATATGACGGGTTTTTCGATAAACTTATGATCGAATGGAAATCAATGTCTTCTAATGAGCGCATTGAATATATTAAAAATGTAAAGAAAAAATACATTTCTGATACGACCTATGCTAATGCCGTCAACTCTGGTATCGCTGGTTTCTTTGACCGATATCCTCGCATTCCTTATGGTCGCGCTACTTCATATACAGAAAAGAATAGAGAACTATACGAAAAATGCTATCCTTTTATGAGAAAACTCTCGAACGAATTCAAACGATTGCTTCCTAATAGATATGCTGTACAAGAGGATTATGCTAACAAGATCGATCCGCGTTTTAGGGTTGCTGGGAAAGATACCCCATTCACTACTATTACTGTTAATAAAAACTTCCGTACAGCGGCTCATAGGGACGCAGGAGACCTACACGAAGGGTTCTCTAACCTTACGGTAGTGGCTAAAGACAAAGAATGGAGAGGCGGGTATCTAGTTTTGCCAGAATTCCGTGTTGCTGTGAACATAAGACCAGGTGATCTCCTCCTAATCAACAATCATACTGGTATTCACGGCAACACGGAACTTTTCCCGCCAGAAGGTAAGCCAATCGAAGAAATGGAACGAATTTCTCTAGTTTGCTATTTTCGAGAGAAAATGCTAGAATTGGGTTCTTGGGAATACGAACAACATCGGTATGAGTTTGTAGAATCTAGGCGCTTGAATAAAGATCATCCTATGTGGAAACCATTATGGAACGGCGTATCTCCTGGGATGTGGGAAGATCAAGAGTGGTTTGATTATTTGAAAACAGTTGGTGGTGAATCTATGTTGAATCAATATCATCCAAAACAAACAACTGCTACTTCACTCGAAGATTTTTTTGCATAATGTGTGGAGTTATCGGAATTAGTTTAAAAAATGTAACACAACAAGATCTAAATTTAGTAGAAAGGGTATTTTGTGAAACAATAATTCGTGGAAAACATGCGACTGGATTGTCCTATGTGAAGGGTGATAAGGTGCATACTATAAAGGAAAGTAAACCTGTTACTGAATTTATAAACGATAAAAGATTTGAAGATTATGTTAATGAAGACGGCAACCTATATTTGATCGGTCACATTCGATATTCGACTTCAGATTTGAGATACAATCAACCTTTTTCTGACGAATACATTTCTATTGCGCATAATGGTGTTATTTCTCAAGAAAATCCATCTACATGGAAATACAAATGCGAAACCGCTAACGATAGTGAAATGATATTCCACTCTTTAAAAGCTGGTAATGATCCGCTAACTGATTTTCTACCAGCATCAATGGCAGTTGTTTGTTTAAATTATAAAAAACAACTCATAGGGTTTCGTAACAACGAAAGACCATTATATTTTTCTGAAAAAGAAAATGGTATTATTTTTACTTCTACTAAAGATATCGCTGCTCGATCTGGTTTGACTTTTACACAAAAATGTGATATGTTTACTCGATACATGTACGATAGTAAAATGACAGTAGAAAAAGTTTTACATGCAAAGGTAGATGATTTACAATGATATATGATAGTAAAACTTGGACTTGGGGTTATGAGATCGAATGGGGTGATATTGATCGCACTATCGAAATTCCTAAACATCTCGGCTCTTGGGAATATGCTGAAACAGATATTGTAAACATTCGCGAGCCATATAAATTTATTGCGTGCGATCCACTCGGTATAGAACCACCTATGGGCGGCGAAATTAATACTAGACCAACAACAACTTGGATGGAACAAGTTGATCGTGTAATGGAAATACACGATTTTTTTGTTTCACATGGAAATCAACCTTCAGCGTCAGTTATAAATCATGGACATCTTCATGTTTTTGTGCCTGGTTTGAAAAATGATATTTCTGCACTGAAACGGTTGATCTCATATATAAAAATAAATCAGGAAAAAACTATAGAAGCATGTTATCAATTTCGAGAAAAATCGGAAATGAAATTGCTCAAGGGTTCTAAAATGTATTTAAAATTTGATGGCGGTCGAACGATGCCAGATTATATGTGTGATAATATCATAAATCTAGCCACTGATTTTGATCATTTTATAAAATTACATGCAGCTGGTAAAGATGGTGTTTCGATGGGTAGACCATTTAGATATGCTATTAATACTTATTGTATGAAACACACTGGTACGATTGAGTTCCGTTGTTTTCGCTCGACTACTGAACGCAAACAAATTGAAGATCAATTTGCCTTCGCAGAAGCGTTTATCGATGCAGCACTAAACAATGGTTCTAGTGTTGAAAAGATTTTATCAGAGCATAATTATAATTTTCCACCATTCGTTTGGAATCCAGGCGAGTATAAAGGTTGGATGAATACCAAATACGATAAGTCGCGTGGTGAAAAGAAGCGAGAGTTTCATGAACTTGCGTAGTTGTTCCGCCGAGGAATTCAAAGCAGCAATCACTGATAATCCTGCGGATAAATTCGCAAAAACTTTTGTTGCGAAAGCAAACATGCAAAACCAATGGGAATTTTGTGTTGGTGCATGGGAAGACGATACACTGCTTGGTGCAATCATTACGACTATTAGTAAACGTCCTCCCAAGATAGCAAATCTACAGTTACTCCATACTTTCGCAGAACATAGAGGCAAACATGTGGGTAGTATTCTTTGTAAGGACTCTCTCCGCATTGCGATACAAAACGATGCCCTATACTTCCGAGTATCGGCTGAACCTGATGCAGTGAAATTCTATGAGCGTATTGGATTCACTATGTTAGGGAAACAAAAGAGCGGTAGTCAGCTTTCTATGTTTAGAATCGATGGTGATACATTTGAAAAGGGTGATTATAGTTTAGAAAATGAACCTATCTATAAAGCTGTTCATAAGAAAGGTAAAGGCGGTTGTGTTGAAATATTTGTTCCAGATCCTGTAGGAATAACTAACTTCTTGATTTAATGGTGAAAAAAAACGGTTGATTTCTACCTCTAAAATAGCTACAATTGGTTTGTAGATTGATGATAATCTACATTAACCTAAAATGCTAATTACCGAGTAGAGGACAAGCATATGTATTTAGAATCAAAAGTTATTGTTTATGGGTTTCGTAACATCGAAACGCAACAGGTCTATATTGGTTACAAACCTGCTGGAAAGGCTCATTATATCAGTTCTTCTGGTAATGAGGATTTTTGGCGAGATTATTCTCAAGGTTTGTTGCGCCAACATATTCTTTTCATTGGAAATGGTTACGATGAAAAAGACTCTCAAACTGCTGAAGCGTTAGAGTGGTTTGCACTTGATTATGCGTTTAAAATCTTGGGTAAAAACAAGATGTATAACTCACATAACAATGCGCACAAAAAACATGAATCTCTACTTACTTCTGAGATTAAGTCTGTTGTGGTCGACTGGATTGAATTTCGTTCTGTAGGCATTGTTTTGGAAAATTCTTACCAAAAACATCGAGAAAGAGTCCAAGCGATTGTCGATCGTATAAAAGAAAGTTTCTATACGGTCGAGAAAGTCTCTTTGTCGAAAGTTTCCAAGTTCGGATTTAATCAGGTTCGATGCGAGCAGTATATTCCCTCTCATGTGAACGAAATTGCCCAGCGAATAAAAGAGAAACCAGACAATTATGAGAAAAACGTCGAACCGATTATTGCAGTAGTGGGCAAAGATATTACCATTCTTGATGGAAACAACACTGCCCGTGCGTTGCAAAAAGTTCTTGGTATTACTGAGGCACCAGTCATTTTCATTAACGAAACTGAGTTTGGTGAAACCGAAGAAGTACGTGCAAGTTGTTATAACTTGTTCGGTCTGATTATGAACAAAGAACCCGAAAAGGTTCGTGTCAAAAACAGTGACTCTGACATCAAACGCCAGATGCAGCTGCTACTTGATAACGAGGGGTTGGATCTTACAAAACCAATTCACGTTGATCGTGCTAGGAAAGTTGTGGAGGATTTCTTTCTGCACAGCGTAATCCCTACCAAGCAAAAACTCAATGGTTTGTGGAAGTCTTTTATGACTGACTTTAAAAAGGGGCAGTCTGAAAAATATAGACAAAATATGAAAGTTTATGATGATACATTCCTTCATAGATATTGCTGGGATAAATATGAATCGAAAGATGTGGCTGTTATTCACGCTAAGATGTGTAAAACTGAATATGCGCAAGTATTAGGATATATTTGTCGTCGTATGAAAAATGTAGGCGTCGATAAAGGTGCGATTGTGCTTCATTACACTAGTCCTTATGAATATCTAAAGTTCAATAATGAGGAATGGTTGGAAGATCTCAAATCTACCGTCAATCATATTGGACTAGATATCACAATAGAAGTGCTACCAGTATTTAATGAGTAATTGTGCAATATTTGTAGAGTGGTTCGGTCGCAGTCTTGAAATTGAAGACTGCGACCCTGCCATTTTTATGACAAATTATTTTTTCGATCGGTTCGAGTATAATACAGAACAAAGGCTCTGGTTATCTTGGATTTATGGTACAACCTATTATTGGCCAACAGCTTATATTGTTTGGAATGAATTTCCTGATATGGAACTCGTTGGTGTCGAAAGGTTACGCAATTGGAATAATGAAAATTATAAACGACTGCGATACCAAAAGGATACTAAATGGAATAAGGGGCATTTGGCAGCTCAATTTGAATCTTATAAAGATTGGGTTGGCGATCGCCCGCAGCGCAAAGCATTAACTGAAAAGTTTGTTGGCGATCCTGTGAAAGATTTTTATACTTTATGGGATGATGTCAATTCCTGGCATAAATTTGGTCGGTATTCTTCTTGGTTTTATATTCAAACACTTAAACAATGTTGTAATATGCCAATTGAACTAGATAGTCTTTGGCTGCATGATTACAGCGGTTCTCGTTCGCACCGCAATGGATTATGTTATGCTGTAGGAAAGGAAGAATGGATCGATAAAAAGTTAAATGCTCAAGAAATAGATTATCTAGAGGGTATTGGGCGCGAACTTCTATCTGAAACAAAGTTGTCGTTCCCTAATGTTGCCGACAAAGCGGATGTTTTTTCCATGGAAACTGCGCTTTGCAGTTTTAAAAAATTATTTCGGAAACGGGATGGTCGGTATCTCGGATATTATCTCGATAGACAAGCAGAAGAAATTAAACAAGTTGAAAAAGACGGGTGGGTTGGAATTGATTGGACCCCGATGTGGGATGCAAGAAAAGAACTCCTTCAAGATAAATTCTTGACTAATTCCATAAACAAAGGTAAAATGGAATTATTCCTTGATACTGGAAATTTCGATCCAACTGAACGCAAACATTTGGAATTATTTTTATGAAATTAATTTACATAATCGGTGTCCCAGGAACTGGTAAATCTACTGTTATGAAACAATTTATGTCTCACTATTCAGAATGGAAACAAGAAAAGGTTGTTGATCTTTTGGAGACACATGTCTCTGGTAACATTAGGGTTCTTGGGAAATATGAAGAAGGGGAAACTTTTTCTGGCACTGATCGTTTAAGCATGGCAGTGGCTCCGAAAGCCATTGAGTGGATTAATACTAAACCAAATGAAATAATTTTCGGTGAAGGTGATAGGTTGAATAATAAAGCATTCTTCGAGTCTGCTGGTGATAATCTTGTTATAATTCATTTAACTGTTTCTGATCAAGAACGAAAAAGAAGATACCAAGAGCGAGGCTCCGATCAATCTGAGAAGTTTATTCAAACTACAAAAACAAAAGTGAAGAATATCATAGATCACTTCGGACCAAAGAACACTCTATTCGGCGAAGAACCTGGATATGTGTATACTTTCCCTCATGAAACTCCCGAAGACACAAGAAAAATCGTTGAATTCATGCTAAGTTATTGATTTTAAAAGAGTTTTTACGGTTTACTTAGGTCACTCGATAAGCGATAATATATCTAAGTTGAGGGAACAGAGAGAAACGAAATGAGCAATTTTACAGCAGATCAAATCGCACTTCAGGCTCACATCGAGGAGTCTAATTCTAAGTTCGTGGCTGATTGTCAGGCACGTGGTGCTGATGCTTGGTCTACCACTGTTTCGGACCCTGATCATTGGGCAGAGTACGGTATTTACACTGTAGCTCAGTACGAGCGTTATAATCTCGAGCAGGATGTTTGGGAACTGTACAAGGATGTGCATGGCTTCCGTCCTCGCCATATGGACTCTATGTCTGACGCCGAGTTGGAGTCGGAGTACCATAGCCTGCTCAAACAGTTCGAGGAAGAGGTTATATACTAGAGAACGACATGCAATGGACGACAGCATGATGTTTGAGCTGGGTGCAGGTGACGAAGAAACTGCACTCCGTTGGTTGACTCAGGACAATGGTTAAGAGAGAGAAAAGAGATGAAGAAAGTTATTGAAAACGGAAATACCATGGTGCTGGTCAAGGGCGACTATGGTGGTGGTTGGTCTACGTGGAATAAGGATTTTCCTGAATGCGTATTTGATCCTGTTGTGGTTGATCTTGTGCGCCAATATGAAGCAGGAACCATTAGTGATGTACAATTCATGGATGCAGTATATGATCATTGTACGAAAACGTATGGTGATCGGTTTTATGCTACGGCGGATATAACATCTTTGTGTGTGGTCCCTGTTCCTGTGGGCAGTAGGTTTGTCATTCAAGAGTATGACGGGCTGGAAGCTCTTATTCGAGAAGATGACATGAAGTGGGTGACAGCGTGATGTTTGAAGTGTGTGTTGGAGTTGAATGATGAACGAACGGATTAAAGAACTTGAAAAACGATGCTGGGACCATCAGACCAATCATTTGAATGCCGAAAAGTTCGCCGAGTTGATTGTTCGAAACTGTATTGATGAAATGGTACAGCAAATGTGGAATTATGGAATTGACGAGTCTAATAATCCTTCATTCTATAAAGCAGTAGAGAAAGCGAAACAACATTTTGGAGTTGTGTGATGGGCACTAATTATTATGTTATCGAGAATCTTTGTGAATGCTGTAATCGGTATGAAGAAGTGTATCACATTGGCAAGGCATCGTATGGCTGGGCATTTTCCTTTCGTGGATATCGTGACAAAGAGTTGACTTCTTGGCAGGCATGGAAAGAATTTCTGAAGGACAAACACATTAAAGATGAATATGGCGAAGATGTCAACTATTCTTGGTTTGTAGAATATATTGAATGTTATAAGGCACCAGGTTACATTCGAGAAGATGGACACAAAAATCTTTCTCATAATGAACAGGGTCGCATTGACAAGTATCCGTGGTTTAATCCCGAATATGATTGGGACGATCCGCAAGGTTATTCTTTTGGCACTCGGGAGTTTTCGTGATGAATCGTGAAAATGTTATTCGCCTGGCGCGAGAGGCTGGTCCGCTTGTAAGCACGCCGTTTGATGTTTGGTGCGACAGATTCGCTGCCCTTGTCGCCGCAGCAGAACGTGAGGCGTGTGCCAAAATTTGCGACGAGTGTATGTCAGATAGCGTTCGACGGCTGACTATGGCGAACAAGCAACTGACCAAGATGTGCGATCTGTACCTTGCAGAAAAGCAACAGGCTGACACCGAAATGACCAGCCTGCGCACGCTTATACACAAAGCCAGGGAGTTGTTGGACCGAGAAATGCCGTACCTAAATTCAAACAGAAAATGGGAGGCTTTCTGCGAGCTTGTGGTCGAGATCGACGCAGCCCTCGCGGGCGAGGAGGCAGGGGAAATGAGCTGTAGGCACGGCAATTGGTCCGGGTGCGAAGTTTGCGAAGAAATCGAAAAAGCTGAAATGGATATGAGACTGGAAATCGAGTCTCTTCGTAAAGAGCTTAAAAACGCACTTAAAAAGTATGATACACTTATAGGTGAGGATGGTTATAAAAGACAGATTTGATTTAGAGCAAACCTTTACGGTGTCAGAGAAGTTGAGGCTTCAATTAGAAAACATTTTGGAGTTGAATGATGATAACATTAAGTGAATTTTACACCCTTTTGGACCACCATGACTGGTTTTACGCATACTCGGACGATGGGAGGTACTACAGAGCAGGATTGGAGCAAATGTTAGCGATAAAAAGTGTCCTTGAGCAGGCTGAAGGGGTTGACAAGAGGTACGAAGACCTGTATGATGACTTCCGTGCGTACATTGAATCACCAAAGACAGTGGAGAAGCCAAAAAATGACTATTGATTACAACGATCTAACACCAGGCGATATGGTGTCGGACCTTTGCGACTACCAAATCAACACCTGCACCCACATGGAGCTTGTAGGTTGGGCCTATGAGCACCTGAGAGCACACTTTGATGGGATGAGCGATCAGATGATACAGCAAGAATGGCTGAAACTGGTACATCAAGATGAGGAGAAGCACTAATGCGATGTAAAGCCTGCGATAAGTTTCTTGAGGACTTTGAGCTTACACGAAAAGACCGGGAGACAGGAGTGTATCTAGACTTGTGCAACAAATGCTTTACAATCAGTGAGGCCGATCTGTTAGACACAGATGTTATATACATAGATGACCTTATTACTACAAATTATACCACAGCATACGATGAGGAGGTTGACTTCTAGCAAAATATAGTGTATAATTACTTATGTATACTTAAGAATAATTCTTTAAGTATAATCTTAATGTATATCCTAAAGTACACTTAGGATACCGGGATCGCTTTACTCAAAAAAAGAGGATTGTATATTATGGTAATCGAAGGCAGTGTAGCATTTTCCAATCTGACCCGTCATGAGATGTTCAACGGACAATCAACGGGGAAATACTCTCTGGTTGTGACTGTGGACGACAGTGCAGCCTCGGCCTTGCGTGGCGAAGGGATCAAACTGAAGCAGTACAATGATTCGTTTCAACGAAAGTTCAGTTCAAAGTTTGACATCAAGGTTGTAAACACTGAGAACCAGCCGGTTCTTGGCGAGATTCCCCGAGGGTCCAAGGTGCGCCTGA
>Ga0208644_1000146_pt1 | contig 47491 bp, 51 predicted proteins | sample VirMetDEL_Nov_18_FD_184517 | JGI IMG/M metagenome (GOLD analysis project Ga0208644, IMG submission 184517) | Aqueous microbial communities from the Delaware River and Bay under freshwater to marine salinity gradient to study organic matter... | ecosystem: Environmental > Aquatic > Marine >...
AACCATTATCAATGACTCCGGCTACCGTGAATAAATATTGTTTGGTAGCGATTGATGACCTATCCTTAATAATACCACCATACCCAGCTGGAAACTGTACAGAGATGCCTGTTTTAACCAACCTAGTTTCGTGTGGTGCAATCATTACTGGGTCTGATGCATATAAATCATAACCTAAATCACCATCGTGGGCTTTGGTAGGTAATGTTGCGTCTTCCTGTAACCTTTTAACTTTCATTGATTCTCCTTTGGGTTCTTCCCAATCAATAACAATATCTTCATTAGCTGTTCCATATGACATTGACTTAGACATACCATAAGCGTGAGCCGTTCCAAATGTTAAATTTCTCCATACTGCCATAACTTTTCTCCTTATGAAATTTCACAAGAACCACCACCACAGGCAACCTCACCTTGTAAATCAGTAGTATCTTCTATTTCTATTATATTATTAACGTTTACTTCACTCAAGGATTCCATCATCTTATTGTAAGTTTCTTCATCACAATCTTCAAACGGGGCCTGAGTATAGGTGTGGTCTGAGAATGGTAATACGGATAGAGCAGTATACATATTACGATTGTGCCACATCCAATCACCAACCTTATCCCACTCATCATCCTTAATAGATACGGTGGTGGATACATTGTTTTTGTTCTCACCCTTTCTATGACCAGCTCTTACCCAATCACCCCAAACGGTTTGAACACGACTCAATAGGTCCATAGCACTTTCTTGTCTTGTAATGGCTCCGCTAGGTGCCTTTTGTGGAACCTGAATAACAGCTTGTTGTGTTGGTTTAAAGAACTCATCCTCAATCATATCTGGATGATTTATAGCAAGATAGGTATAGATTGCTTCGTTCTTACCCACTCTTACTCTACGGATGTAATGGTCATTATGCCAGGCGTGAATACCACTACTGGAACCCAAGACTAATGATGATGTGCCTTCTGGTTTGACCGTGGTTGTTCTGGCAGCAGGATTAATACCGAGCAATCCAGCAACTCTCTTGTTTTCATCCTTGACCACATTAGCCGCTTCCTTCATGTTCAAATCAAGAACACGACCAGAAGCAATACCTGTCATTGACACACCGATTAGTGCCTCTCGTTCGGTTGTCTTCTTCCAGATATCACGAAGGTAGTGGAAATCCGTATATGATGCCTGTAGAGTAGCAATAAAGGCAGCTGCTTTTGCTCTTGCGTTATAGTCATCTTGGTCAACCACATCTGATGCGTTAATGGTAACCAAGTTACAGAACTGGTATGGTCGTAGGCTAATCTCAGCACAAGGATTCATTCCCCAATCTTTATCGTTGGTAAAAAAGAAGCCGGGTTCACCAGACTTGGATGCCTCAATCTTCTTCCACAACTCTATGAATGTTTCCTTGTCAATCTTGTGTCTAACGATAACTGCACTGTTGTTAGCACGAGCAAGATGTGGTTTGGTATCCCACCAACTACCAAACTTACAAGTCAACATATCTTCGTCATCAAGGTCAAACAAACTAATCATTGCTGACCTACGGATACCACCAGACAATACTGCGTCGGCAATATAACAATTGATTTCGTGAACCTCAAACGAAGTTAGTTTCTCTCCATCTTCCTTTCGGTCAAGAACCTTACGAACATTGTGTAGGCAGTCGTGTAGGGGTTCAGGACCGGGAGCTTTACCACCACTGGTGATAAGTCGGGCACCCTTTGGACGGACATCACTAAAGTCAAACAGTGGTAGAGAACGACCAGCGAAATATGCCTTCATTAATACCTTAACAGCGTCTGACCAACCCTCAATACTATCACCAACCAAGTAGCGTCTGGTCTTGGTTGGTTTACGAATCTCTGGTAGTTTTTCAATGTGATGATTCTGGACAGAGTAACCCACACCTGTTCCTGAAAGTAGTAGGAACATTACTTCACTGAAACTTTCGTAACTATCCATTGGAAGATAGCAACAATTATACAATCTAGCATTATTAATCTCAATTGGTTTACCACCAAATTGCATTGACCTCATACTAGGAAGTATTTTTCTATCGTGCACTAATTGATACGCATCCAGAATTTCTGTTTTTAGTTGTGGATACTTTTTAATGTGCATCATTTTGTTTCTAGTTACTATTTCATCCCAATTTTCTCTGCGGTTTAGTTCTGGGATAAACTTTGCATATTTCATATGCACAGTCACATCGGATAAAATTTTAGACGCTAATTCCATCATTACATCTCCAAAAGGGTTAGGGTTAATTGTGTGAGTTACAGATTATTCGTCTTCAGACTGAAAACTTTTGAGTTTATTAGCAAGGAATTTCTTCATGCTCTCTTCACCTTTCGCCATAGTTTCCTGCAACTCACTACCCTCAGAAGATGTTGGGTCATGGACATCTACCAGACCCTTTGATGTATCCATTTTTACGGGCAAAGTAACTCCGTCTGCACCAAATCTATTTTTGACTATGTGCAACCGAGCAGTATTATTAATCTTGTCTTCAGTCTTGCGGCTAAGAGAAAGTAGAACATCGGCTGTTTTAACCTTGTTATAACTCTCACCGATTTTATCGGCTTCAATTACTTCATCATTAATACTGGACCGTTGTGTCTGACTTGCGGTCCAAATTGGAACTTGTAGTTCTCCTGCCATTGAACGAAGTTCCTCATAAATATATCCTAACTCTTCGTGTCTAGCATTAGAACGAGTAGGAGTTTTCATCAAGTCAGCATAGTCAATGATTATCAAGTCTGGTCTAAAATCGTGAATTGATAAGTAATCAATATGTGATAATAATGTATGATACGATGCCGTTCTTGTAGGAAAGTATTTAATAAGTAGTCTACCAGTTACCTTTTCAATAGTAGATTTTACCGTTTCTAGGTGGTGTTTTAGAGCAGATGGTTCAATTCCAGTGAAAGAAGTGTCATATCTGATACCTTGATAGTTCTCATTCAACTCATATGTGTAATGAATTACCTGTTTTCCTTGTTGAAGTGCAGCCTTACCCAAGTGAGTTAAGGCCCAAGACTTACCAATACCAGATGGTGCGGCAATAACACCCAATTCGCCGGGACCAAGACCACCATCAAGATACTTGTCAATGATTTTCCAACCAGTAGGTAGTGTATTTCTGGAGGCTTCTATATGTCTCTTCTCAAAGTCCTCATCCCACCGAAGTCCAATGTCTTTCTGTGTTCCAGCTTTCATTGCACTATCAATCATCAACTTGATTTCTCCGTATTGACCACGTTGGAGTAAATCAGCAGAACGCAGAATAGCATTCTTCAATGTCTGGTTTTTACTAAACTCAAGAAATTTATCTTGAACATACTCAAGGTCCGTATCAGTAAAATGTAATTTACTATTCTTGAGTTGGTCTAAGACTTCTACCTTTAGACTTTCATTCTTTTCTATCTCACCAAACTCTGCACGGAAAAATTCCATTGTAGGATTTTTTCTATACTGAACATAGTATTCAACAATCTTTGATACAATCCACTGAGATGCAGTGCTATCAAAGAAGTTTGGGTTGATAACATCAAACGATTGTGCAAGGAATGACCCGTTACGAATGAGTGATGCGATTACCTTACTTTGAAACGCAGGTCCAAATTCTGTGAGCTTATCAACATTAGCATTATAGTCTACCATTAAACCTCGTCAGTGGTGAAAAAGTTTGTTGCAACCAAAAGTCATAGTTTTGCATTGACGGTAGAATATTATACTCTTTTAATAGATTTGTCAAGATAGGCTTATCAAGAACCTGTTCAGTTTCTTCAATTCTATTTAACACCTTCATCTTATTCATATCACTCATATTTGCTGAGGCTAGTGACATAAGATATAAATTTCTTTCTAAGATATCACCACTATCGGCAATCTTTTGCATAACCTTTGATTTGTGTGCTTTTGATATATTAACCAAATCATTTAATCCTACCTTGGGTTGTTCACTCAATTCAGGAACAAACTTCAATAGGGTTTTAGTTCCCAAACCTTTTATGCCGGGAATGTTGTCACTATTATCCCCCGTCAAGGACCTATACAGTAGAAAGTTATTAGGATGGATTTTGTATTCATCTAAAATAGCATCTACTGTATAGGTCTTTTTCTTGACGGGGTTCCAAACTTTGATATTCTCATTGACCAACTGAAGAAAGTCTTTATCTGTTGAGTAAATGATACTCTCACCACCCTTTTCCTCTGTATAGGTTGCGATATACGAAATGATATCATCAGCCTCAACGTGGTCAAGAGTAATAGTGGTAATAGGCAAATTCATCAGAGCCTTTGCAACAATCACCAACTCGTATTTCATCAAGTCCTTTTCGTCTTGTTCGGTAGTCATATCATATGCACGATTCAATCGTGTCACAGGTTTCCTACCTGCCTTATATTCGGGATATAAGTCACGACGGCGTTTACTACCACCTTTACCATCAAAGATTACATAAACTCTTGTAGGATTAAAACTACGAATAGCAAAACCTACTGACTTGAGAAACCCTGTTACACCACCAATGTGATTACCGTTATCATCCATAGTTGGGATTGCTGCAAAACTACGGATAAAGGTATTCATACCATCAATGATTAAAACACGGTCATTAAGAGAAAGACTTTTCTGTTCTTCTCTTTCACTCAACATATTATTAAATGCTTTCAACAGTTCTTCAGTCACGATTATTCCTCGTTGGAAATTTCAAAGATGGGTTCTGTATCTGTGGAACGATAAGACATAATAATGTTCTCACAGATTTGATTATAAAACTTTTCTTTTCTTCCCTTATCAGCTTCTAAAAACTCTGGGAAGTCTTTGGATTGGAATTTGTGTTCCTCACCAGTTTCGTCTATGAATGAGTACCAAGCACCACTTTGTTTGACCAGTTTATTTTCCTTCATAATCTTCAACCACGAAGCGTAGTCATCAATACCACGGTCAAAATAAATGTCAAACTCAGCAACTCTATGTGGTGGTCCACAACGGTTCTTCATAACCGAAGCCTTTACGGTTACTCCAACTACATCACCGTTACTATTCTTAATCTTACCAGTTGTAGCAAGACGAAGCCGAACAGAGGCGTGATACTGAATTGCCTTTCCACCACTCGTTGTATATTGGTCACCGAATGGCATAGCGTTCATCTTCTGTCTCAACTGGTTGGTGAAGATTAATAGCACTCGTTGTTTTGCTAGTAGATTGGTAATCTTTCTCATAGCCTTACTGAGAATAATTGCCTTATCTGTAGCATAACCATCCTTACCAAAGTCGGCTTCAATCTCTTTCTTAGTAGAAGCGGCAGCAACTGAATCAACCACGATTGTGACCAACTTATCCTTGTCGGCTTTCCTGACCTTTTCAATGACATTGGTAATCATATCAAACACATCCTCAAGGGCATCTGCTTGAACATACACCAACTTACTCATATCAAGACCAATGGAACGCCAGAATTCCTCGTTAGCCGAAGACTCTGTGTCAATCAAAATACCCACACCACCAACCTTTTGTGTGCTGGCAATAACGTGAGCGGCGAGTAGACTTTTACCAGATTGTTCAAGACCCGTTAGCTCTACAATCCTTCCCACTGGGAAACCACCATGAGGACGATTGCTAATAGCAAGGTCCAACATGGTGGCTCCAGTAGAAACCCAATCATCTAAATCAATTGGGGTATCGTCATTGCCATCAAGAAAATAGGCGACCTGACCATCGTTTTTCATCATTGAGTTAAGACTATCTGCAATAGTCTGCGCTAACTCATCACGGTCAGGAGTATTAACCTCCTTCTTTACTGGCATTTATTACTCTGAGAACAGAGCTTCAAACTCATCAACAGCACTCTTAACGGGAGAGTTTGTCTGTTGTGGAGTAGCAGGTGAGGTTACCTGCTGAGTTACGCTTGTCTCAGGTGCATCAACCGCACCATCGGGGTCAAGATACCTCTTGAGGAACGCACTGAGTTCTTCAAAGGAAGGCTCCTTATACAGAGAACGAAGGTCAGGTTGAGTTGAAGTCCACTTCTGAACCAAACGAGCATCATCACTCAACGCAGTCTGGTTAGGCTTGGGCATCACCGAAGTCTTGGCGAAATTGGTGTCACTCTTTTCCTGTGGAATATGGGTGACGGTAATATCACGACCTGTCTCAATGTGAGTAATATCACCATAGTCAGGGTCACTGATAATTTGTAGAAGCTCTTGGTAAACGGTCTTACCGAATGACCAGAAGCGGACACCTTCATCCTCTTCACCACGAACGACTACAGGCACAAAAGTGCGGAGCTTAGGCATAAACTCGCGGGCTTGCTGGTAAGACTCACGACTACCATCACCACGAAGGTTGTCAGCGAATTCAGCAATCGGGTCACGATTGCCGTAAGTCATAGGACTTAGGTGAGTCTTGTTTCCAAGATAGTGAAAGTAAAGCTCAGAGAAAGGATTCTCAGGCCTATCAGTTAGAGGAACGATACGAACGACCGTCTTACCCTCTTGAGGTTTCCAGAAAGCGGAAGTCCGCTCTCCTTGTCCTTGGAAAGAATTTAGCTTAGCGCGAAGTGCAGCAATGTCAAGTGCCATAGTTTTTCTCCTTATGGTTTAGGGTTTAATTTTTACTACTTTAGTAATATAACATCGTTTAGTATTTAAGTCAAGTCTTATTTTTTAGTTGTTACAGATTATCGTCGTCTGTTCCAAGTTTGTCATCTAGTCCATCGTGACTATCTAACCAACCAGCAACAGCATTCAAGTAATCGGCACTCTTTGTAATCTTAGATTGGACCCACGCTTCTAAATCTGTGTGTCCGTGTTCCTTTATCTTCTTTATAATTAGGTGAGCATTCTTGATTGCCTGTTCTAATTCAGCCATAGCCATTTCAATTTCGTGGTCTTTACTTTGTTCTTCTTCTTCAAATACCATAAAGGCTTTCTTTGAAATCAATGGAAACATTTTAATCATGTTTATGCTCCTCAAATCTAACTTTTAGTTCAGTTAATTGTAATTTATGATTTGGATTTTTTACCCAATTTTTCTAACAGAGTTTCTACTTCATTCCGTTCTACATACTACAGATGTATAATTTCGTTTATCTGCGTATGTATCTTTTTGAGTTTTCCATAGGCAGTAACCAAGATTACATTTTCTAATTCTGACCAATCCACAACATACGTCTTGTCAAGGATGCCATTGTTCTTTTCCATAATCAATTTGTTTAATGCATTTATAGTATAAATAGTATTTGATTGTTTCTTTCTATGAACAGAGATTGTTGATTCCAAAATATCATTTAAATCTGCATTGACCACATTGTAAGTCAAAATTAATTGTGTTGAATCATCAATGTTTTCTAGAACGAATATTTTGTCAAACACTACTTCATATTTATCTAATATTTTTTTGCAAGTCTGTTGTAACTCATCAACTTTACAAAATGTAGATAGAAGTTGTGTTTTCATATTGATGTCCATGTAAAATATACATCAATAAATAGGTTTCATAAAGTCAAAAGTTAAAATTATGACCAACTTTTACGGTATATGGAAACAAAAGTTTGTCTTTCAATGTATTTCTGGTGAATTCAACCTCGTCTGGTGTAATTTCAAATATCATAGAGTCATATGTGTATAGAATAGGCGTCAAACCAGTATCAATAAGGTTATACATTTGTTTGACATTGGTTTCTGTCTCTAATGCCTGAATATAATAGTTGAAGACTTTGTTTTTACTTGGATTGTCCACCACGATTTCATTATCATAGTCGGTCACCAGATATCCACAAGATTGATATTGTGCCCAAAGGTTTTCCTGAAACTTTTGGATTTCTTGGAACAATTGTAGACTCTTAACATTCTCATCCATCTGGTATCCATACAGATTTCTAAATGTTATCTTTTTAGCATCATCATATTCCATATCATTCAATGCATCTTTGTTAAAATACATCTTACCCAACCATTCGTGGGCGTTTTTGGGTATTTCTATTCCCAACTTCTCACAAATCAAGAACAAATGGTAACTATTAAAGTCAATGTTGACCAATAGTTTGTTGCTCTGGAAAATGTCACGGGAACCATCGGTCTTATTGAGTGCGGCATAGTTGATTCCACCGTGAGTATTACTTGGGCGTCCTGTTTTTGTGTATATATTATAGGACGTATATACTCTGTTCTCCTGTATCAAATACCTCTTGTCCTGTCCGTAGTGGTTCAGGAAAAGTTCGTCATTTACAGGGACGCCTAATCGTTCTATGGACGAGAATACGGATGGTATAAGGTGGTGATACATCGTTTTGTATCGTATGGTCATACCCTTCTTTGGCGTTAGTTGTCTACCGATTTCCTGCATACTTTCTATGTGAGAATACAGAGGAATGATTCTGTTTATGTACCTGACCGCGGGTAATTTTGTGTGGTAGAAATGACTAAGTTTGTTAACCTCTGGTGTATCATTAAAGTATAACAAATCTACGCCGTTATTGACCACGACACCTAGATTGACCAACTCTTTGATGTTGATTGTGTATGCGTTATTGATGACCAAGCCTTCCGTGGATTGGGTGGGGTAGTCGGGGTGGTCAAACGACGAAAAAAACTCACCATCTGTAGTTTTGATATACATACAAGACAATGAGTTGTTGCACGAATGTTGTTTGTGGTCACTCAACACACACAGAACAATCTTTTGTTGGTCATTAGATAGGATTGTTCGTAGGTTTTCACCAGAGATATATTGCATTACTCCCCAACATAGAATTGGTCGTATTTTCTTAGATAGCTTTTTATTGCAGGAATTTTCTTACTAAGAAACATAACACTGGTTTTGTTCTGTGTCAAGACGCCTGGAATAATGATGGGTTCTCTTCCTTCTAGAAACGAAGGATTTCCTGTGTATACAGTTATTGTCTTATCTTCTGGGTCACCATTAATGATCCAAGTTAGATGACCAAGAACTACAAAACTATTTCCAGTGAATCTATGATAATCTCTCAATGAAATTTCATAAACTTGATCACGAATTTGATTTGCACGAGCGGCAAAATATCGTGGCATATAACCACGATTTATATCTTTCTGTGTGACAGAGGGTATTGTATGTTTTATGTTAACTGTGAATGTCATAAGCGTTATTTAACCTATTGGGAATTTGGTGTCAATGTTATATACTGACCATTTATCGTGGTGGTCCAACCCTCCGGTGTTATATTATGAGAATAGGCAGTTAAATAAAATAATGCGTTTTCACTATAAGGAAAAGGCAATACATTTTCTACGGAAAAAAGATCACCGAATCTAAATCCATCCAAACCTTGTAAGGTCAATGTTATTTTTGCACCAGTTGGTAGGGTATCGTATAGTTTTCCACCAGACATATTTCCCTGACGAATCAATTGTGCTTTTAGTCCCGATGGAACCAATTCTTGGTATCCCACAATTTCCTGTAATAGTTTGTCTTCTGTAATTTGTTTTCTTGCGTTTTCAACTACTCCATCGTCTTCTTTTTTATGTTTAGCTTTATTTAATTGATCACCCCCACAAGTTAGTTTATCTGTATCATTTTGTGATGTGGGAGTATTTCGGGGTGGATCGAATTGTTCCATAGTATCTATTCCAGTAACATATCCATTTCGTATAAGATGTGAGACTTCACTATCACCTATTTCATTTGCATTATCATGTCCTTTCCACTGATTGGCCACAACAGTTGAGGCCACAGCAGAAGGCAAAGAAAAATCAAATTTATAAGAAACTGCTTCAGATTTATTATTTTGAAAAAAAGTAAAAACGTCTGGGCGCGTTTCTTGTCTGAAAACTTCTCGTTCATCATATATTAATAATTTTTCTACTTCACTCTGTTCATCTTCTGGATTAGATCTTACAATTTGTAATTTTAATTTTAGAATGTCACTAGTTGTTGCGTTAATTTGATTTAATATTTTAATAATCGCTTCTGATAATGAATTTGAATTTGCGAAAGAATTTTTAACTAGACCGTAGTTTATAAAAATACCAGATAAAGTATTTTGTGGAGGTCTAGATACCCCATTTACATCTGGGGGTTCATTAGCAACATTTAATCTGCGTTCCGTGGCGAATGGATATAAATTTTTTTCTTGCCAAGCCATATTTACATCAAAAAATGTTCCAACTTCGGTTGGGTCAAGAGAGTCAAATTTTTTAACATAGTCTGGTATTCTTGATCTAAATTTATCTGGCGCGTATAACCTTTCTACAAATCCTGCACTTCTAAGTCGTTCCCACCACCCCGCACCGGCGCGTTCTTCATTAATATAAACAGGTTCTCTGAGACCATACAAATTGTTATTATTAATTAAAACATTTTTAATATTACTTGACCTTAACAATTCCCATCTGCCAATTGCACCATATTCTATTATGGGTATGTCCGCTTCAACTAAACCCTCCGCATTAAGATTTAAAATTTCAAAACAACCACCACCCGTGCTTTTTAATATTTTTGGTAACAAAACACCAATAAGATAATCCATACCAACATAAACATATTTCATTTCTTTGTTTGTATTTATACTCCACACACCACGAATTTCTGAATCTGTAGTATAATCATCGCCGGCTTTGGTTCTAATAGAATTTAGAACTATAGCATTAGAATTTGGATCAGGCCATATAATATCCTTTGCATATGTGGTTGGATTTTTTTCGAAATCATCTAATATAGTTTTATATACACAATCAAATTTAGGTGTATACTCTACGCCCGTGGTCATACCAAAATTTTCTTTAATAGATTTAGACAAACCTTCTTCTGTAAAATCTAAGACTGTTTCACCAACAGGAAGAGTGAACATAAATTCTAATCCGTTGACCAAATCTATGGAGGCTTCATATTCATTCTGTTCATTTAAATTTATTTTAAAATTGGATACCTGACCAACCGCTACTCCAGAATTTGGATTGTCTGGTATTGATGGTTTAAATTTTCTTAAGTCGTCAGAAAATCTTGTAATTGCTTCATCAAACGACCCATTTGTTAAAAATCCTAAATCTTTCTTATTTTTACCAGTATGACCAAACTCAATAGCAACTACTCTGCCTGGCTTCATAAACAATTGATAGATTGCATCATATTGTTCTTTGCCATAGAATTTAATATTAATGGTTGCCTTAAACATAAGACCACCCTTAGTTTGTATATCAACACTAGTTACACCAGGCGAAGGTAAGTTTCTTTTATCTGTGTTAATAAAAACGGGTTCAGGTTGTCCATTTATATAAGTTGTTCCTATTACACAACGACCGTTCGTTGATTGAATTGGTGTTGAGTTGTCTGGTCCTAATGTAAACCCTTTTATTGGTGGCAGGGAAAAACCATTTACACTGATTCCTTGAGCTGGTGTTTGGACCATAGAAGTAACTCTAACTTGTGGAAACAATACATCTTGAATCGCACCGGGGTCTCGTCTTCGTTCAAGTTCTTCTGTTATTTTTTCCCTAAACGTATTTCCAAAAAAAGCCATTAGTCAATCCTTGGTATTATTAAAGTTTTATTGGGGGGTGGATACAATGTTCCTTTGACATCATTGTTTGCTTTTGCAATAACATACCACAGATTACTATTACTATAAAATTTATAAGCAATATTGTCATATCGTTCACCAAGTTGTGGTGTATATGTAGCGAGTGAATTATCTAACTTGTCACTTGGCATTGATATTGCATATGTCTGTCCTAAACCATTAATTTTTTTTGTTTTGGTTTGTTTATATCTTTTCATTATTATCACCCAGTAGTTAAACCTGTTATATTTAACAAACGTATTCCTATGTTAGAAGTAAATGTCATAGGTAATTGTTCATTTATGTCCCAAGAAACGTCATTTTCAATATTATGTGTAAGAGTTTGTATAATACATTCTTCTCTATTGAAAATCTTTCCAATTGTAATTTTAAATATCCGTGGGGTCAAATAATTATTTGTGACTTCTGGATATGCCAATTTAGTTAAATATGTCATTTTTTGGTGTAAGTGATTTAATTCTTCTTTACTAAATGCGTGTAATGTTAATTTAAAATTAACATCTCTTGTTACTTTATCGTATGTATAGACTATTTCGTGACGACCAATATATTTGTTTTCACTATATGATGGTGTGACCGTCTCACTTAAGTCTTCTAGGAATGCTCTAAATCTAACTGGTTGACTATCTCTGACCGAAAAAATAACATCAATACTATCTACATCGGTGGGAGAGGTAGGATTGCTAATTATTGAACCAATTTGTGTTAAATCTTGATAGTAGTCGGGTCGTGCAGTTGTATAAGAATATGGACCAGTGCCTGGATCTCTAGAATATGCAGTAAATAATCCATTACTGGGTGTCCCCGGTGATGCGATAGAAATACGTTTACCTGTGTCTCTTAAATAGTTATTTACTTCTTCTGCATATTTTTGGTTCTTTGGTTTAAAATCTTGTACTGATTTTTGGTATTTTGTTTTATATGTTACTCTAGGATTGGTGTCTGGTGCAAAATCATGAACCCATTTGTTAACCACCCCAAAAGTTTTGGGAGAACCGGGGTAAAATCTATCTTGTGGTGCATCTTGTTTATCTAATTTATTTTCTAAATCTATATATTTTTTACCATCCTCGTCTACCCAAACATGATATTTTGCATTATCGGGATTAAGCATAGTATTATACCAATTTATTTCTGGTCTATCACTTGTGGGGTCACTCCCTAATGCTCTATATCCAGAAACAAAACCACTAATGGTATCATTAAATGTATTTCTCACCCTACCAAACAAACCAGATGTTTGTGGTTGAAAATTTATATCAGTATTTAAAATACCACCCTTTCTTTGTGCTCTTATATTAGCTAAATTTGTTACCTTTGTAGCAGTTTCTTTTTGTAATCTAGCATACTTACCTTCGTTATCTGAACCCCCAGAAAATAATTCTCTAATTTTTTTCAAATCAACGTGTCTTGGTAAATGAACAAACGGAACAGAATGTATTTGAACATTTAGTGGATTATATAATCTGGTCTGTGCAAATGTATTACCTGTCTGTAAGAATGCTTGTTTTCCAAGAAAGACCAAACCCTTAGCAGACTTACTGAACTGGAACATTCTATTGAAGTCTCTTCTTGCACTTAAAGATACTGGATTTGATTGGTCTTCAAAGAATGTATTCTTTATTGGTTCTGCTTTATCCAATGTAGTATAACGGTATGGTTGTGTATCACCATCTTCTTTATAAGGATACTTTACATAATTGTATAGTTCTGGTTCCCTTTCGTTAAACAAATCAATGAGTTTAGCCATATACTAATCCTCTGTCCTCTGCATCCTTGAGTTGGGTTAATCCCTTATCAATTCCTGTTATTTCAGTTCGTAACCCTCTTTGTAATGCTTGAGTTTGTCTTTCTATTGCGGCATATAATTTATCTAACTTGACCTCTACACCTTGCATACTGACCGAACTTTGTGAAGGTCCAGACAACTCACCCTTATCATACAGATTGGTTCCTGCAATCAATTGATCTTGATTGTTGAGTGCAATATTTCCTGTTGGAGTGACCAAGGTTCTTTCGCCGTAGCCGGGGTTAGATACGATATCGTCACCTTCCATAGATTTTCCGGTCGCCCACCCCACGCTGGCCCCGAAAGCCGCGGCCGTAGCCACGCCGGCTATACCAAATCCTAGCGCGGCGGGCATCGAGGCAACTTGGGTAGTGGGGAACCCACTTAAAGCCGTAACAATCATCACTCCGGCGAGCCCTGCGGCCACAGCACCAATAAGAGCACCAACACCCGCCAATATATATTTTAACAACTTATTTCTATTTCCATCCAAATCTTTCTGAGCATCGAAATTCACATCTTGATTTTGTAATATTCTGTCTATCTGGTCGGCAGTAAATCCTGTTGATTGTTCTAACTGAGCGAGCGCAGTTCTACTCATACCCTCTACACTGGTAATACCTGCACCTTGCAATCCTGTGCGAATTTGTTCTATAAAATCGTTGGTGGACCCATAAAGAGCTGTGCTGAATAGTTGATTAAAGTCTGTCTCAAAACCGGGGATGACCGCTCTTAACCCAGCGAACTGATCTATTGTTCCCTCAAAGTTTGTAGCAAATCCAGTTAAGGTTTGTTCTATTTTACCAAACTCTAAACCAAGTCGTTTAGCATTTTTGATACCTTCTACGATAAACGAATTAAATTTATCCCCGGCACGTGCAACAGCTGCCATATTTTTATTCATTTCTTCTGCAGCTACACCACTAAGAAAACCTTGTTGTGTGAAAGCGTCTAGAGCTTCTGAAGCTGATAGTGCATTAGATTGTAATGTTCTCTCCAATCCTGCCAATTGTTGAGCAGTTAAACCATAACTTTGAGCTACTTTGGTTAATTCAGTAGCGGACCCAGTTGTTGCTAGTTGTCCAAACTCTTGACCAAGTTCTCCTTGAGTTTCTAATATTCTTCTACCACTGATAGCAAATCCAGTTCTAAGTGAAGCAAAAAATGCTGCAACTCTTTGATCAAATGCTTTTGCTAAAGAAACACCACCCAACTGTTGTGATGTTTGAATTAAGGAATCTCTAAATTTAATTAATGCACCAACTACAAAGGCGATTGCAGTTACTGCGCCCGTTAAACCTTTCACAAACGTTTTTGTTTTGTCTATTTTGTCTCTTTCAGATACTTCTAGGTCTTTTTGAGTTTTTAAATACTCTTTTTGACGTTCGGCGGCGGCCGCCTGTAATCCTGCTAGTTTTTTCTTACCCTTTCCAGCCCCATCGGAAGTAACTTGACCAAGATTTTCATACATCTGTGCGTCAAACTTAGGAAATTCTTGTTTTATTAATTGTTTATTTTTTTCTGGGTCTTTTAATAGTTCATCAAGTCTTTCCGACACTTGTTTGGGGCGAGCCGCAATTCTTTCTTTTAATGTGGGCCCACGACCAGTTATTGTTGTTTTAATTCCTTCAACAATACCTTTTCGCACTGCAGTTTCTATGAGTAGTTGGACTCGATCCGCTGGGAGACTGAAAAATGCACGGAGTCCCGTTCCACCCACACCAAGACGGGTATTTAACTGGTTTTGACTACTACCAGATGTTCTACTAGTAGTAGCTTCTGTGTTAGCGTTTAGAGCTTGAGTAAGTTGTCTTATTGCATCTTCATTCATTATTATCTCTTACGAGCCTTATTGATTTCGGCTTGTTGTTTTTTAGAAACTTCGTTTACAATCGTAACATAATAATTTCTTAAATTGACCGGCATTTCATACCAATCTCTTAAGGTAAACCCATCTACATTCATGGTCAGGTTGACCATCATTTCGTGTAAATGTTTTTTATACTCCACTGTCAGGCCATAGAAAGTTAATCCCAATGGGGACACCTCCTTTTATTATATGACCACAACTTGTGCATTCTATTTCCAGTGACATATCAACCGAAGGATTTACTTTATTAAACTCTTCTCTAATAAACTTACTATCCCTGACCACAAGGTTGTCTATCATATTTGATAGTTCTGCCTTGTCGGTGACACCATTTATAGAAACTATAGTCTTTTTTAATCTTGATGTAACTTCTGTGGATTGACCACCCAACTTTGATTGTATTACTTTAATATCTTTTTCTATAGATATTTCTTCACTTCTTGTTAATGTCTTGACCGAAACTTCTAGCCCACTTGGGGTTTTAAAAGTATAGTGACCTTGGGTATCTGTATCTACAACTTCATCTGGTGTTTCTAATTGTGACAAATCTACATTATGTTCTAATTTAGTTTCACACTTACCACAAGTAATTTCTACTGGATAATCCTTTCCGTAAGCAAGAACTCTTGATGCCATCAATACAGCATTTAAGTCACCAGTAGATAGGTCTTTTGCTTTAATTCCTTCATGAATGACCAAACTATTCATTAGAACATCAACAACCGTTCCGTTAGAAATAAGATTGGTATTTGTCAAAATATCTTCTTCTTTAGCTGTCATATACTTAACATCTAATTTACCACCATTTTCCCTTAGAGGATGTCCTTTGGGATAAATCTTTCCCTGACTTGGTAATTGGATAACCTCTGTTGGATACATAAACTCTGCCATAACTTTTTAACTCCATATTAAATGTAACAATTATAAATAGTTTATTCTAAATGTTTTTCTCTTATGAGGCGTTGGACGAACTCCTTGAATACTGATTTGGAGTTTTCTGGATTGATGACCTCACCATCTACAATCTCAGAGGCAATTTTCATCTTGTCATTAATGAGTTCTGCCATATATTCATCTATACTATCCTCAACCGTCATATAATAGATTTGGACCTTAGCGTCTTGACCAATTCTATGCACACGGTCTTCTGCTTGTTCGTGGTTAGCAGGCACCCAATCCCTGTCTAGGAATATCACGGTATCAATAACGTGTTGTAATCCGTCAATACCCATACCAGCTGCTTTAAGACTGAACAATCCTATCTTAGCTTCTTCACTGACCAACCTGTCAATACTTTCCTGTCGTTCTTCTTTTTTCATTGACCCATGTAAAAGTGCAGCATCGTGACCATAATGTTCTGCTAGTCGTTTGAGTGGTTCTACGAAACAACAGAAGATAAGAATGGGTCTGTCGTTGTCCAGATACTCGTCTATGATTTCGTGGAGACGAGGCATCTTTTGGTCAATCAAGAACGATTGGATTTTAGGCATTGTGCCTACGGTTGGTTTACCACTGAACTTCCACTCTTTAAACAATTCATCTAACATCTTTAGATACTCTCTACGTTCTTCGGTAGACATCTCAATGTATAAATCGTTTCTTTGTTTATTGGGAAGTTCTTTTAACACATCACTCTTCTTACGACGGATGGTTAAATCTTTTGTGCGTTCGTGTAGTTCTCTTAGATTCTTGACCGGAACTCCTTTCCACCCACCATATCGTTCTGTGAAGTGATAGAAGTTACTGAACCTGTTACTGTCTAAGATGTGGAGAAGGGTGAATGCCTCAATGGGGCGTGACATTACGGGCGTTCCTGTCAAAAACACAATGTGGTCAGTCTTGATGCCGGGATACTTTCTACGTTCTTTGTATGAACCAAGTAATGACTTAAACCTAATTGTATTTCTATTCTTTAGAAATGTAGCTTCATCACACACCAACATATCAAAGTCTATCTTACGTAATACATCGTGAACTTTACGCACCGCATCATAGTTAATAATGTGGAACTGGTTTTCTAAATCACCATCCACATCTTTACTGGTCCATACTGTGCTAGGTAATCCAGTGAACTTCTTGACTTCTTTTCTCCAGTTAATGACCACAGATAAAGGTGCAACCACCAATGTCTTTAGGTTCATCAACTTAGCATATGCAATGGCTTGGACTGTCTTACCCAATCCCGGCTGGTCCGCGATTAATGCTCTACCTTTAGTATGATATAGGAACTCAACGCCGACTTTCTGGTATGGAAACAAGTCTAACTTGAGCCCTTCTATCTTAAAGTCGGTATCTTCTTTTTCTCTTACTTCGTGTCTAACCTTTTGTTCTTCTATGATTTCTTGGTAGATTAATTTAATCTTTGGTGTGACCTTTACCTCATAGGTTTTAATAATCTCAATAACCTTGGGTAACTGAACTAATGGAAACTCCCATTGTTTTTCTTTGTCATTCCATTTACGACCATCAATCGTAGCCTTGAATCTAGCAATAAGAGACTTGTCATATGGCATATTAATTTTTGCCATCTCATCATTTAACTCACTAATCTCAATTACTGTTTTGTGTTGTAAGTATTTGTTCTCAGTAGTTTTAACCCGTGGTAAATTGAGATGGCTAATGTCTTCATTTTGGAGTGCTAAAGAAACCGCTTCCCTCCATAGTGGAGAGAAGTCGGCTTTATCTTTAATCCAATATGCATAATCTGGGCTTTCTCTTATGATGTGCGCAAGAGTATATCCTTTGAATTTACCAAAAGGAAATACCACAGATTCTGCCGAATCATGAGGCACTTTACTGAATTGGTTGTTCTACTCTAACGAAACGTAAACCTTCGATGTCTAGTAGCCAACCCTCTTCTTGTTTGAGGGACAATATGTTCATAAGTTCCTGTGATGATTCAGTAATCTCACCCATTAACCGTTGTTGTGTTTGTTGTAACTCACGGTTGCTGTTTTGGATAAGAGTGACCAACGCTTTTGGCAATGGTCGTTCATCAACTATTTGAACTTGAACCTGTTGTGGTTGTTGTGGTAGTTGAGTTTCTTGCACTTCTTCTGTTTTCTTAGGCATTATAACCTCCTTGTATTGTTATATTGGCCACTTGTCTTTTGGACATGACCGTTCTTTTGGACTGTAAACTTTTTTTGATATCGGACACCCACAGGCATCACATTTGAAATACATGAGACTTTCTACAAATACATTAAATTCACAAGTATCACAAACTTTCATTCGTTGTTCTGCAATAAGTTGTTGTTCTTCGGTAGGATTAGCAGCACGTTTCCAAGCCACTGCAATTTCTAACATATTAGGTATTTTCATTAAAAATATTTATCCCCATATTTAGCATCAACTACCCAGTCACTATCATTATACGTTACAAAATTTCCAGCTTCAGTTGAAATGTAAACTGTAGGCACAACTTCTTCTATATATTGTTTTATACCGTCATATTGTTCGACGGTTATCCATTTATCATTATGTAGGAATGGATGGTCATTTGTAATCTTGAGATCATTATCAATTATATAGTAACCTTCTCTCATGTGTTCGGTTACTACCTTAGTTACTTTAGTATATCCATCGTAAGCTGCGATCATATCTCCAACTCTAACATCTTCGACAGACACCAAGTCTCTTTCTCCTTGTTGTGTCATAACCATAACTTTCATATCATAATGTAAACACGCCAGATCCGTACAAGTTCCTGCGCATGAACAAAAGAAGCCCACTTTATCTTCACAATCAGATGTCGTAGGAAAGCAACTTCCGGCTGTACAATCGTTAAATTGAATAAAAACTTCACCACTGTCTTCTATTATAGTACTAGGTCTGTCCTCAAAAGGATATTGATAATTTTCATCTGTGACCGCAACAACTAATAAATCTCTATATACCATAACACCATTCTGATCATTACCTGCTATATAAATATCATACACACCCGTTGCGGTTAAACCGATTTCTGGAGAAAAGGTTAGGGTGTCACCATTTAAACTCACCCAATCTGGTTTAATATGAAAACGTTCTCCATCACCCTGTGCTGATCTAAGAGAAGGAATTCTATCTATCTCCAAATGATCAATTAGTTCAGTATTATACTCCACCAAAAAATTAAATATTGTACCATTTTCTATTTCTAATGGACTAAAATGTTGTCTTAGATTAGTAAATGGACTAAAACTAGCAGAAGTTTGTAGTAGAAGATTTGGAGTTGTTCCATAAATGGTTTCATCTCTAAACAACAAATCTTCCGCGGCACTAGCAACAATAGTATATTGAATTTCTGCTGCCGAGGAGGAGGGAGACGCTTTAATATATTGTGCAACTACACCAGATGTTATTCCCGCTGCAACTGAGGTTCCAGATCTTGTTTCATATTCATCAGAATTTTCTTCAGTTACAATACGAGCGGTTCTAATGTCTATTCCAGGCGCCGTAATATCTACATCCGGTCCATAGTTCATTATTGAACTTGTTCCCAATGATGACCAAGAAACAACACGATCATATACATCACTAGCACCAACTCCCAATACAGTATTTAATCCAACCGGAGAATAGTTATTGGCATCTAATCCGTAGTTTCCGGCAGATGCAACCACAACAAGATTGTCATCTTGTAATTCTGATATCTTAGCATCAAGAACAGCATTTCTCTCTATTGTCCAAGAACAATTAACCACGGAAACATTGGATTCGTCATGATCTTCTATTATAGCATCTAACGCTTGTAGAATAACACTAACGTTGGTCGTTCCGCTTGGTATTATAACGTTTTTTAAAATGACATTTTTTGACATACCCACGGTTGAACCACCTATTACACTAGCTACACCCGTTCCATGTTGTTGTGGTGTAAAATCACTATTGTGGGACCACAAATCTATAACACTAGACGAACTAAATTCTGAATGTGTTTTGTCTACCCCAGTATCAATTACATAAACCGATACTCCATCTCCATAATTTAAAGGAAGATATAATTTTTGAAGAGGTAGATTCTCAATAGAACATCTTAATTGGTGCCAGTAATTAGGGCTTGGTGTAGTTCCATGTACATTATAAGAAAAATCCTCTTTAACGTTTAATTGAACATCTTCATCATACACAAGTATTCCAGATATGTTTGAAAAATTAGTATCGGTAGATGATATATTAATTATTCTTGCATTAGGTAATGTAAAATTAATAGTGACACCAAGTGACTCTAATTGTTGTATAAATACTGATAAATCTATATCTTTTTCGTATAATATATTATATGTAATCATTTATATATATTCTCCAATCCTAAACTATTCATTGCCCATTGTCTTTCTGCACAAAAATAACACCCCCCACATGGATTTTTATAACCATACCCTCTAGAGTATCCACACGATCTGGTTAAAGATAACAAATCTACTATATCGTTGTCAATATATAATTTTGTTATTTCTATTTTGTCCATATCTATGAACGGTCGTAAATGTTTTTCGTTTAATGCCGGTCCCCTTATTGGAGGAGTATCATATTCAATATAGTTTGTTGGAACAAATTTATTTTCATCCCAAATTACCAAATTACAACCAGTATAAACATAGTCAGTGCCCATAACTTTTATTATTGAATCTACACTATCTCTTATATATTTTCTATTTGTAGGCAATACATTTTCTATCTGTATATTTAAATCATTGTTAATCCAATCTATAACACGATTAATTATTTCAAAACGAAATTTATCAGTTCTCAAATATTGCGTATAAGTTGTTATTCTAATATTAGAATTATTTTTTGCTAATAAATATAATAAAATAGAACTGTCTACTCCGCCTGATGTCATAACACCTATATGTTTAGAACCACTTGGAACTTCTATCTTCATATATAATTATCCTTATCGTGTAGATAAATCCACCAGTTGTAATTCATCAAACGCCCACTTTCTTTCTCTACATTGCCAACACAAATTACATCTACCAACGGACTGTTCTGTACAAGTGTGTGTTAAATTTAACAATTCCCAAAGGTTATGTTTAACATATAATTCTAATATATCTGTTTTCCAAAAACTATAAAACGGTGAAGTTATTCTATCATTATTTAAAAATTTTCTTATTGGACCACCTGGCAGTATTTTCTGTGGATAATCATTACACCCCATAAACAAATGATCAATTAAATTATGCCTAAATATTCTATTCAAAGCATCACCGACGATTAAAGAGTGGTGTATATCTGGGTCACCTATTATAATAGGATTTTTAATATCGGTTGTTGTCTCTTTGGATATCCAATCTATAACAGGTTGAACATAATTTTTAGCGCCATCATGTTTTGGAATTGTAAATGGTTGTATAGTTTTTTTTGTATTAATAGACAAAAGATATAATAGTAAACTACTATCCATTCCACCAGATAATAATATACCTACTCTGTCTACATTTGGTATTTCTATTTTCATATTCTTTGTAAAAAGTATTCGGCTATTTTTTTATAACCATTATCATTTGGATGATAATCTTCTGCATAATCATCTTGTGTTAATATACTTCTAAATGATCCCTTGGACATGACCAATCCGTCTGTTCTATATACGACATTAAGATCTTCTACATCATTAAAGGCCATAGCATAATAAAATTTATAAGTGTGTAATTTACAAAAATTCTCTACACATTTTAAATAAAAGGCAGTTTCTTGCATTGGATCTAATTGTAACACAGAAACTACCTCAGAAACATACCATTTGAAAAAATCTTCGTTGTGAGAGATGGAAAAATTTCTAATGTGTGTATTACTATAAAAACTAAATCGTATTGGATCAGTCAATAAAAAAATTACAATTACGTCATCATATTTTTCTTTTAAATTTTCATGTTTTTTTGTGATCAATGTCTTAGCTGCACCAGAATTGGAATTGCCTCTAATCCCCAAGTTTATAAAATCATAACTTAATGCAGAAGAAACATAATCGCCCCACGATAATCCATTGGAAGAACCTTGGCCATATGTCCAACTGTCACCCATTGTTATTAACAGACCACTCACAACACATCCACTCCATATCTATTTACAAATTGTTGAGCATCATTATCATCATTAACTATTGGTTGACCTTTGATATTCAAACTTGTGTTAAGAACCATTGGACATCCTGTTTCTTGATACCAATTAGTTAAGAACTTATGAAACTCTGGTGAGTCGTTTTTACTGACCGTTTGCACTCTTGACGTTCCATCTTTATGAACGATGGCCGGAAACTCTTCTGGCTTTTTACATTTGACCACATATTGCATATACGGACTATGTTCGGTATTCATGTCAAAGTAATCACTTGCGTGTTCCTGAAGTATGGACGGAGCAAATGGTCTAAACTTTTGTCTACGTTTAATGTCGTTAACTTTGTCCTTTATGTCAACCCCCCTTGGATCGGCTAATAAACTTCTATGTCCTAATGCTCTGGGTCCAAATTCAGCTCTACCATTAGCCACACCGACTATCTTGTCCGTAAGTAGTTTATCCACCAATTGTTCGGTGGGGTATTTCCCTTCTATGTTGTAACCAAGATATGGTCCTTTCCAATCCAAGAATGATTTTTCCGCGGCGGCAATTGCACCTAAACTATTTCCTGCATCGCCTGGGTTTGGCATAATCCAAACATTTTTAAATACATTTGTAGCTATTGTATTTGCGGAACAATTCAAAACACAACCACCACCCAATACTAAATTGTCTCCACCCACCAATTGTTTTGTTTTTTTCAATAACTTATAAAATTGATGAGAGTATATGTATTGTGTAGCGGCTGCGATATCATATTTGTCTTGTTCACTATTTAATTCTGGTTTCCACCACATACAACCACGATGTAGATTGTGTTTGAGTTTTAGATTATCACCAGATTGGAAAAATTCTTGTTCAATCTCTACCAAATATTTGCACGGATCACCATAAACGGCCATACCCATCAAGATATATTCTTCTTCATTTGGTTTAAGACCAATCCTCTGTGTCATTGCAGAATACCACAAACCTAAACTATGTGGATAAGTTGAACTATAAAGTTTCCTTAGTTCGGTTTGTTGTGCTGACCAGATGGTTGTGGTGTCAAACTCACCGATAGCATCTACAATGAGTATAGCGGCGTCTTTAAACTTGGAAGTAAAGTATCCAGCAGATGCGTGTGCTTCGTGGTGACTAACGGTTTTAATTGGAGCGTGTATTCCATACTTTGACATATAGGAATGGGGATTATTGTTTATCAATCCCTGACCAGATCTCAATTGTCGTAAAGTTTTTAACCAAGGTTTTTCATACCAAACAATATAATCTGGTTTACCATAGTATAAAGCGTCTTCTAACAATCTAGGATTCAAATGTGGATCATTCTTAACCTTAGAATATCTTTCACTTTGAGAAGCGAATAGTATTTGATCCTCTTGTGTAACCGTTATAGCAGCATCATGACTGTTTGCCGATATTCCCCATGTTATCATATAATAACTCTTTGAAAAATGGTTGTTCAGATAAATTTGGTTGAATTGTTAAACGACACCAATTCTTTCTAAAATCATCTTGATGAATGGAACAATATTTTGTCAATACTTTATGTTTATCAAACAACATTTGGGTTCTAATATTGTCATCATGAGTATTGAAATGTATCCAATTGGTCTGACTTCCTATTGTATCAAAATTAGATAACAAAGATAATACCTTTTCTCTCTCAATTTTAACATCATTAATGTATTTTTCAACCAAACCATAATTGTCTAATAAAAATTGACAATATTTCATTGATACGCCAGACACCTCATACATCTGTCTGAACTTAGAAACTAAATTGATATAATTTTTATTAGAAAAAACCATACCAACACGAACCCCGGCGGCTCCAAATGCTTTGGAAAATGTTCTAGTCACCAACAAATTTGGATAATCGTTCACCCGATTTACTAAACTTTCATGATCGGTAAATTCTATATAAGCCTCATCAATTAAAACTGGAATTTCTGTATCCAACAAGGGTTTGATTTCTTCAAATAATTTATAATCACCGATTGGACTGTTTGGGTTAGCTAAAATAATCAATTGTGTTTGATTATTAATTTGTTTTAACAAATCATCAACTGATGTTGATTTGTTATCCGCACCATACTGAACACCAATAAATTTACAATTATACAATTCTGAATAAATTTTAAACATTGGAAACGACGGATAGGAACTAATTACAGTTCCAGCGTCCACAAATGTTTCGAATATAGCTTTTATGCCTACATCTGATCCATCACATAAAAATAAATTATCTATATCAACATTGTAAAACTCACACAAATTGTCTTTAAATTTTTTTGTATTAGGATAATACATAAAATCTTTTTGAGTCAAACTGTGTATAAAGTTATTGAAAAAAATATCTGGAATATTTTCAGAACGTTCAGATTGATTCAAAACATAATCATATTTTGATTTGTCTGTGTAATCGAATATTCGTTCTATATATTTTAAATGTGTTTTCATTTGTAAATAAAAGGATCTCGTTTTTGTATTTCTTTTAGCTTCTTTTTAAATTCTCTATGTCTTTTATATCTCTGTAACAGATTGACGAACCACTTAAACATTCTTGACTCCAAGATAATCTAACATAGGAACCAACTCTTTATATGAACAATTAATACAATGTGAAGTTGGATTATTAGTATCACACCCCAGTTTAACATTTTGATAATCTTCACTTAGTCTAACTTCATCAATTGATTGTTCAAATAAATTGCCAAATGGTTTTGCGCCGGTGTTCATACAACACAATTTAACATGACCCTCTACGGTTGTATAAAGACCTTCTTTCACCCAAAAACAATCTTCGAAATCCCACTTAGATTTACCTTTAATATGAGCACTCCAATTATCTCGTAGGTAATCTAAATCCTCTTGTTTATAACCAGAAGTTGCTATATTATCTTTTATGGTAGAGTCCGCATCCCAGAGTTGAGCCATGTTAAGTCTTAGTTCTCCAAGATTATTCTCAATTTGTAATTGTTGTACTTTTTCAATATCGTATATATTATAAGCATTAACAACATAATTAACTACAGGATTACAATCATATCTATCTATAGTTTTAAATTGATCTAGAAAATTTATTAACTTACTCCATTTCGCAGGTGACCTATCTCGTTCATAACTTTCCCCCCAACCATCAATAGAAAAATATAACAGATCAATGTATTTCATACATTCCTGAAATTTTCTTCTGAATTCACTACCCTCTTTTATATTATATTGACAATTGGTTGCAACAATTAATTTAGAATCGGGAAAGGTTTCTTTGAACATCCTACACACTTCATCGAAATGTGGATGAAGCATAGGTTCACCCATTCCCATTAACTTAGCTTCTCTTATTGGATGATGTTTTATTCCATTGAGTAGTTTTTCCCAATTATCTAAAGACATATGTTTCAAGGGCCCAATTACTTCATTTCTGTTGCAAAAACTACAATTTAAATTACAATAATTTGTAGTTTCTAAATATGCATAAGTTATGGGTTTCATGTTATACTCCAGTATAATTCAAAAATTGTTCTAAATATTCTGGTGTTCCTAAGTGATATATTTTAGTCACCATAAATGTTCCTACTTTTTTGTTATCTTTTATAGCCCAATTATAAACCGGAGCTACATAAAATTCTCCGTTGGTCCTATCATTTTCTTCTATCATTTGTTCGGCGTATTTTACAAAATCACTTCCCCTTGACCAGTAATAGTATCCGGCTGTAGCTTGGTTAGATATTTGTTTCTTTTCGGCCACTTCTGTTACATATCCATCTGGACCAGTTTTTGCATAACTCCAGGCTTTACCTTCTCCGTAAAAACAAGGAATCATCGCATCGTATTCTTTAGCTTTCCAAAACATTGTTTCAACATCGTATTCAATCATTTGATCTGAATTCATGGTTAACAACGGAGTTTCATTGTCGATTAAATGTTTTGCGGTTAGTATAGTTTGAGCGGCACCCTGTGTTACATCATCTAAACAAATGATGTCATAAGATTCGTGTCCTATAACATTTTTGAATTCGGAAAAATTATATCTCTCAAAATCTTCTCGCAAACAAACTAATATAAATTTATAATTAGCATCAAATTCTATATTTAGATTTTCAATTACACGATGTATCATTGGTTTTCCATTTATATCAATAAATGGTTTTCTATCAGTATAACCTTTTTCTTCAAATCTAGAACCTCTGCCTGCCATAGGTATTAGAATATTAAACTCTTGTTTCATTAAACTCTCCTCGTAACCATTAGGTAGAATACCTTTCATTCAAAAAAATCTTCAGAATTTATTGCTCTATCATCTATAAAATAATCGGCATTAGCCGGTTTAAAAAATAATTCATCATATTTACAACCCCACCCCTTTAATTGTTTTTCTGTAATTGGGCGATAATATGGTTCTCCTCGACCAGAGGACAGTCCTCTAGCGGTCCAATATACAATCGTGTTGCCCTCATCATACAATTTATTTATTTTTTCAATTCTATCCATATAAGGAATCCTATCCACAACCGGACCTTCTTCTTTACAAATAGTTCCATCAATATCTACTAAAAATTTCTTTTTCTTACTTAGTATATTTTCATATTGGGATATCCACATTTCACCATAATCTCCCTGCCACGTTTCATGCCAAGGACCACCGTTCGTAAAATGAACAACCTTTGGATCTTTCAAATATTCATAATCACCCTCTAAATAATTGTATGTAATTGGTATAGAACCAACATCACTGGTCCATTCCATTCGATGTAAATATTTTGGACTCTGAGTATTGACAGCAGTTACCGATAAGTTTTTGATATCGGGATGTTCACAATTAAACATCATTAGACTCGACCAGTTTTTTCTTGGATATGTTGTTTGGGCATACCCATCCATTTTAGTATCTGTTCTTGGTGTATAGTCGTGTTGAACACACATTACTGCATAATTGTCATCATAGTATTCCAACAACTCTTCTATATCACAATTCCACAAAAAATCAGAATCGCAAAATATAGCTATGCCTTTATAGTCATTCAAAAAAGGAGTCAGAAATCTACTGTATGTAAATTCCGTGGAAGCTAGTGGATCTAGTTCTCTATAGTAGAGGCCCCGTTGAATCAAATCATCTAACACAATTGGATGTATAGATACATTCCGATTGTAGTTTAATATGGAGGCTTTACAGACTTCATAACAAGGGTTTTTAATTCTGCCAAAATTAGGGGTATAGTTTTGTCTACTATCATACCCCACGTAAACATTTATCATGTAACCATTCCTATTTTAGTTATACTAATATAATTATTCCGTAAAAGTTTGTCAATGGTTTGTTTGCGTAATGTGTTCATATAATAAATCTGCCATTGTATGATGTTGTTCTTGGTTAGGATGACCTTGAATTTTCATAAAAGATTGCCAAGATTCGTCTTCAGGGTGATCAGAGAATGTAAAATAATTGATGCCCATAGAATATGCTTTAGTCAATCCATGTCCTAATGCATCAAAAAATATTACATTAGGTAAATAATTTTGAAATAACACACAGTTTCTTCTGAGTGTATTACTTGCAACTCTGTTATCATACAAATATTTAAAATGAAATTCTATCCACTGATGGTATTCTTTCGCAGAACAACCAATATAGTCTAGTTGTGCGGAGACTCCCTCTGGGTTTTGAAGTTGTGGAAGAAACGGATAATGTTTTTTTCTTTGTTTAGAAAATAAATCTATTCTAGAAAGAGCAGTTAACCCAAACACAAATAAACTTTTCTTTACTTTATCATGATTTCGTATACACCAATCAAATGTAGTTCTAAACATTCGATCATTAGAACCTCCTGCCTGAGATAAATTTATGTCTTCACAATTTAATTTCTCCGCCAGTTTTCTTGAAAATCTATTTTCATACATTAATGAAGTAATTTCATTCGTCTGTAATTTAGGATCTTCCACATACATACAAGCGCCATAGGAAAAACTACATCCATTTACCACCAAATATTCAATATTTTCTAAGTTCATCTTTCATTTCAGAAACTATCTTATATGGAGTTGTGTTCCACACAGATATTTCTCCTATTTCAATATGAAATGGTTGATTTATTGACCAAATAATAATATCACAAAGTTCTTTATAAGTCAAGCTAGGCATATTAGAATCTAACAGCCCGGCATTTATATCAATTATTCTACATTTTTTGTCGCTAACAAATCGTAAACTATTTGATAAATGACTCAATGATGCTTTAGAAGTCGAATATAAAAAACCCTTAGATATGTTTGGATATTTGCTTCTACTAATAATATTAACAATTGTTTTTTTTTCAAATTTCCATTCTTTAAATATTTCTTCTAAAAGAATAGTCTGGAAGAATGGTTCATGTGCGTTATTAATAAAAACATCACATTCATTTATACTTGAAATTATATCTTTTCTTTTTTCTATATCTGTGATATCAAATCCATTACTACGAGAAAATCCCACAACATTTTCAAATCTAGTAAACAATTCTTTTCCTAGTCCACTAGTGTGACCCGTTATTGCTACTCTCATAATATTCCTTTATTATATTAAAACTTGTCTCACCAAACAATTGACCATTAACTGAACAACTTTGGCACGGACTAAAACTTCTGTCTCCCTTCATTAATTTAGTTCTTATCTCATACATTTTTTCCCCAAACCACACTTCTTCTAATGTCTGTTTAAGAAGATTCCCCACGATTATTTCTCTACCCCAATCATTAGAACAAAACAATACGTCTCCGTTCCAATCAACAAACAATTTATAGAATGGATAATAACATGGTTTACCCTTGAGAGATTCAATATCACTTTCGTCAAACCCCAACCAATCTATATTTCCACCACGATTGTTTACAAACAATCCATAATCTTCTTGAGAATAATGCGCTCTGTATTTATATTTTGAAGAATCTATATCTTTTAACAATTCATCAAATTTTTCAATCTGATGAATTCCGTCGTATAAATTTATGTAAAGTAAATCTAACCCACTTTCAAATACTTTATTTACATTATCTTTTTTTAAAAAATCACCGTTGGTATTACATTCAAACAAATTATCTTTTAAATGATTACGCATAGTTTGTATTATTTCTAAAAATTTTTTATTTAAAAAATTTTCACTATATCCACTATAAGAAATTTTTCCAACATAATCATGTTGTTTTAAATTTACAGCAATTGTCTCCGCCGTTTCTACTGTCATATTTAAATTACGATTTGGATACACATTCTTATCATACCTTGGACAAAAAACACAAGTTCTATTACAGAGTTCGGTTGTGTTTATTTCTACAGTTAGTATAGAATTTAATGGGTTATTATTATCCAATTTTTCAAAAAAATCTTGTTCCTGTTTTCGTCTATGTTGTAAAAATTCTTGTTTATTCATGGTCCAAATTTCCAATAAGTATCCTGTAACATACTAACATTTTGTTCATAAATCCATTTAACACCTTTGGTATCTAATAATTCTCTCATAGTCTGAGGTGTGGGCCTACCATGTTTTCTTAACCTACCTTCTCTGAACAAGAGTGGTGCTATATTAAGAGATAAATTAGTGATTCCATTTTTAAAATAAAATTCAGCTTCTCCATGATGACAACCATGATACTGTTGTGTTGGCAAAGAATCAAATAAATTCATAATAATATTCATACTTTTAGAATTACTAAAAATAAAATTATCATCATCTACTGCTAAATGTTGTAAATCTGAACCTCTGATATTTGTTCCGCCTGGAGTCATTACTACTTTATGTTGTAAATAATACGGTTGTTTTATACAAATCCTAACACATTTATCTAAAATATCTTTATTAATAAACATATCATTTCTGATCTGAAGAATCGAATCAAACAACATATCATTTTTATCTTCATAATTTTTTCTTAATGTCTGAACCTGCTTCATAGCATATGCTCTAAGGAAACTATTAGGTAATCTCATGTGTTCTGGAAAATTAACTTCGGCTTCTGTGTGTAAAGAAAAATCTGTTATGAACTTATAGTTAGAATAATCATGATCTTTCAAGTCTAGTTCTCCGAACCTATCTTTTTCATACCACTTGTGCCCTGTCCAAGTTGACAAGAAAAATACAAACTCAACTCTATTTTGGTATAACGTATTCCAATATTCAAATAATGGATATGTTTCATTCCAATATCTAATCAACCCAGATATACAAACCGCTATTTTCATTTCTTTAAAATCAGATTTGTGAGGATATAATTATATAATTTATCGGCAAGTTCTCTGTTAGCTAATGGGCCGGGATGCATACATGGGGTTACATAACTATCTATAAAAGTTTCTGTGGGAGGGTTGTGATCATTCTCCTCCCAACCATATTTTCTACGAATATATTGACTCCATGTAAAATCATTTTCTGTTATTTTCATATAATTAAAATGTTCCTTATTAGGAAGTTGTGGACACAAGGAACTAAAAATTACCATGTTTCCCCCATTCATTTGTATAAAATTTTGTATCATTAATAATTTTAAATATAATTCATCCGCTCTGACGGATTCATCATACGTATATTTATATAAATTAGTATTCCATTCTCTTGATTTATTTTTATCTAATACACCCGAAAAAATTTGTTCCCAATATTCAGGGAACCACCCCGTATCTATTGGTTCATGGGACCAAAATGTTCTATATTGTTTACCAACATTATCATAATATTCAATTCTAGAAAGTTCTGTCAATCCTACAATAAAAAGTGTATTTTTAACATTAGTTTTATTTTTAATTAACCAAGATGTTAATACTCTAGTAATATAATCATTAGAAGCGCCATTCTTTGCTAAATTATTTTGATTAGAAGGCCGCTCGTCACAAGGAATTTTTAATTTTCTTTGTAGATGTATCATAAAATGATCTTGATGAAATCCAGTTCCATATAAATGACCACCATCAACAAAACTACACCCAGTCACTATAATTCTATTGTAACGCATCATGTATAACCCTCATTATTTTTTCCACTTGTTTTCAAGTATCCAACGCTCTTCTTCTGTTCCTAATATTTTATTCAATTCAGAATATGATAATTTATAATTTTTTTTAAAAGTAGAATGTAAAATGTGTGGTCTAATTAACCAACCCAGTATATTATTTACCAACACTATGGAATTATAATACGCACAGAAAAATCCAATTACATGATGTGCTCCGGCTACAAAATTAAAATTTAATTCCAAATCCATTCTAGATACAAATAAATCGTTAAATAATTGTGAAAATAATTTAGATGCCGAATTATTTGCTATAAACAAAATTGGATCTGACATTACTAAACTACGTTCATATATTTCCAGTTTAGTTTGCATTGAAAATATAGGTTTATTAAACTCTTTAAGAGTTAATAATTTGTTAAGTTCTGTTCTTAGATGATCTAAGTCGAACACATAGTCAGTACGAGATATTATAACCAAATCATATTTAAAATTATGTAGGGTTTCATATTTTTCTTTCAAAGTAATAACTTGATTTATCAAATAAGTTTGATATGTCGGTGAACTATCTCCCAGATGTAAATTTTGTAATTTATTTTCTGTTTCGCTAAAATTCAAAAGTTGTTTATCTGTAAAATTTAGATCAAGTTTTCTAGAATCTCCATCATCCCAAGTAGAAATAAAAAAATCATATTCATTTTCTACCTGTTTAAACCATAGGTTTATAACATCAGAAACTCTGGTTTGGCCGTAAAAACAAAATGCTATTCTATAGTTTTTCATGTATGATATTATAAATGTTTTTAGCTATTAGTTGATGACCCAATTCACTAGGATGTAGATGATTGTTTATATTAATATTTATAAAATTTTTATCTTCAAAAAAAGTATCGTCGTGTTGTTCGTCTATCCAATCATACAAAGTTTTTTCTTGAAAATATTTAGAGGTGTCTACCAAAACATTATCAAAATTTAAATTTTCAAAAGCATCAAACATAAAAAGTTTGATTTCTTTTTCTGCAAAATATTTTTGTAATAAACAAATGTAATTAGTATTTAATTTTTTATAATAACTTTCGTCATGTAAGTTTTGAAGATAAAAATTGAAATATCTTTTCATGAAAGGGGTCATGTCATCTAATACATACTGTTTGATCACAGGATCGTCGTCAGTAAAATATCTTGTGAATGGATGAGAATGATCCACTATAGCGGCTAGTTCTTTTAGTGACCATGACAATCCAATGGGACCATTCCTAGAAAACAAATTTGGAAAGAATGGCAAATGATCGCGAAGAGGCGAACTCCACGCTATTATTATTACATCATTTGAACGAATTTTAAACTTAGAATACATTTCAAATATATTGTTAAAAATTCTATAGTTGGAGCTACCCGTTTCTCCATAATTTACATAGTCCACCTGACACAAATCAGATAAATATTTAGGCCATGCATGAGATCTCTCATATTTTTGTTGTTCTCCATAACTTAATGTATTGGTAACAGAATGATTTGTTCCTTCACCCTGAGTAAAACTATCTCCAAAACATATTAATCTCATAACCCAAACTCTCTACAAAAATTATTAAAATCTAACAAATAGTAATTGTCCCAATTATAATTATCATAACTGTCTTGTAGAATGGACACATCAAAATTTTTCCAATCATCAACCAATACCATCGGAAAAATTTTTGAAAAATATTCTGTATTAGCACTTCTGTCAACTATCGGAACTGTTTTTAAATATAAAGATTCCCATAGTCTATGAGTATCTATACCATTTCCTTCTGGACATATGCAAAATTTATATGTAGATAAACTTTTTATATATTCAAATTGTGTTTTATTTTCCACCCAAGGTATTTGTTGAGAAGATATACTTTCATAACAACTTGGACGTTTAACATCTCTACACCCACCCTCCACAGTAAAATTAAAATAAACAAAATTTTCTTTGTGGTTCGGTATTTCTAATCTTTTCCACAAATCAAGATTTCCCCACTCCCAACAATTATTTGCAATACCTATGGGCAAAGGAACAACTCTGTTATCGTATGTTATTACATTTTGTGCATATATTTTTTTACAATTTGGTATATCAAAATAACGTAATTGATAATCAGAAAATGAAGCATCATTATTATGTAAAATCAAATTAAAAGGATTGACAAATTTTGACAAAATATCATACATATCAATATGAGATAATTCTGGTATGAGATCATCTACCAAATTATTATTAACATGAACCCACGATAGATTATTAAAGTTATCGAAATCAAATTTTGTTACATCTATGTGTTTATCAGAAGGATACAATTCATACGGCATAAATTCTTCTATGCTCAAATGATGATCACATAAAGATTGAAATTTTTCTCCGGTTATAAGATTATTTAGAATACCATTCATTAAAATATCTCCTAATTTTTTTAAACTCTTTTGGATCTGATAAATCTATTTCTGGTGCTCCCATTCTTAAAATCGTATCCATCCACGATGCGTGAGTAAATTGAATACTATGAGGTGTTAGTCCATAGTCTCTACAATATTCTCCCATTTGTACGCCTGGACCCATAAGTTGATAATTTAAATAACCGTGTCTATCATTTTTAAATTTAGAAAATTCGTGTATAGTTTTTTGTCTATAGTTATATAAATTTATCAAAATATCTATGGTATAAGAATTTGCGTAAAAACAGGTATCATTAACATTTATCATGTTACATTCAAATTGTAATTCTCCCATGTGTGTAGTATATAAAAAACCATCTATCAAATATAAATTTGAAAAATTATAATCTGGATCAAAAACTAAATCTGGTCTTGTTTTGATAACAATGTCATATTCAGTATTTGTTTCTAGTTCATATTCTTTTTTTAACATAAACGACTGAACCATACTATAAAACAAACACATCCAATGATCATTTTCATAAAAAAATTTTGTTGGTTTGGGATCAAATATAATTTTTTTTGGTTCATACCAATTAATAAATTCTGAAAATTCCCCCTCGGATATAGTTCGTTCTAAATAATCATGTGTAGACCCACCAGTTCTATCTGCACTAGTTGTCCATGTGTGAATAAAATAATCAACCGTGTGTTCTCCCATTTGCCAAAATTTCTTTTGATTTTCTTTGGCTCGGGCCCACTCTCTTAATTGACCACTCATACATACTGCTATTTTCATATTTCTCTCAACCGTATTCTGTGAAATCTACATAGTTCATATAATGTTTTTGTTCTTTTGGGTCGTCTTCTTTGTGCTAAAATCCATAATACAAAACTACCACAATATAATAAATCATCTTTAGCATAACATATTTCTATTTCACTATCACCTGACGGTATACCATCTACATTAAAATACGGAGTATGTTTAAAATCATTACAATATAAGCTGTTATCATCTAATGGAAGTTTTATTAGAAAATCAAAAGAAACATCGGTATTATTATTTAATATAATATGTCCATTAAATATCTCGTCTTTGTCTAGTTCATATTTTTTAATATCAAAACAAATTTTTTCAAATGTTAACTCCGGCGTTATTGTGTAAACTATAAAATTGTTTGGAAGAGTGCCTAATAAATTTTTGTCTACTTCCTCGCCCAAAATTAGAGTAAATTTTCCATTAAAATATTTATGGTTCATTTAATAACCTCATTTTTAATTCACTGTCAACATCAAAATTAGCTATAACATTTACATTATGTTGTAAAACCTCTTTCATCTCAACATACATCTCTAACAATTCTTCGTTGCTCTTTTGAGAAACTTCACACACAACCCTTATTACCTCACGTAATCTGTCCCACGGATCTTCTATGTCGTCATATCCCTCATCCCACCAATTATAAAATGTTTTAAAACCATAATTTCGTAATATTGATAGAGATTTATATGGACCAAATTGTATTATTGGGTGACCACAATAAATGGGATTGAAGGTAGAACTATGCATATGCATGGAATCATTTTCAAAAGGAAACGCACACATTACTATACTAATAAAACTATTTCTGTAATGAACTGGGTTGAATGGCAAGTCAGCGTTAAAGAAGCCCACCCCCACGCCGCCTGGGCCATGATTGGTTTCATCGGTATGATCTATATCAAAAGGTATTTTTGATCGTAAATTAACAATATTATCTTCCTCTAAATACTGTGAAAATTGTGTGAACGCGTCTAAAGGTTCGTCAAACATCCTTGGAAAACTTATCAAACATTTATCTAACAATCTTTCTTTATTTAAAAACAACATAAATACATCTCGCTCAGGCCGACCAGTTCTGTTTATTTTTAAAAATGGTTTTATTGTATGTAAATTTTTTGTTTTATAATCTATTTCTTCATCAATACATACCCGACTAGGCAAATGATTTAAATGAATCAATCTCTTAACATCACCCACATTATACATATAAGAAATTACATTGATATGACTTTTTCTATTTGTTGTTTGTAACCACTCCATGTGTTGTTTTTCTGCTAACAAATTATTAGTAACAAAATATATATTTTTTGGTGGTAAATTTAGTTCATCAATACTATTATAAAATGGAATCAAAAAGTCGTCATCTTTAATTGTTTTCCCTTCTAATGTATTGTCAAAAACTAATTTACATTTATCATGTCTAACCGCATCTAATATGTGAGATGGAATCACATCTATATTTCTAGACCACAACTCTTGATTGTAATGAGTAGTAACAAAATAAAAAAATTGTTCATCTGATAATACCCGTCTTACCGTATTCATATTTATTATATCTGGCATACTAGACTGACTAAACAAGGGTCTAAACATCCAATCACCATGATTATCTTGTTCTGGAATATACTCTTCGTCATCTACTGCATTGTATATTTGTCTAACATACGACGACATATTATGCATATCAGTTTGATTAAACTTATCTATTAGAGCTTTATTCATATAACATCCTTTATGTGATTGTAAACAACGTTTGCCCAAATTTTATGACCCTCTCTGTTTGGGTGATGTTGATCTGGTTCAAATAAATTATCATGTCCGTTTTCCATCAATGTCATAATATGATTTCTAAAAGATCCTTTTATAAAAATTTGATCGTAAAGTTTGCTAAAATTTTTTACTGTACTTTTATTTATAGAAGCCTGTCCTGTTAAGTCATCCATCAAATCTGACTTATAAAAAATACCCACAAAATCATTATCGACACTCATTTCATACGGAGTCTTTTCTAAATCAAATTTACACTCGTAAAACGCATTAAAAAATATATGTTTGATATTTTTATCTTTCAAAAAATAATGTAACAAATAGTTTTGTTGTATATGTCTAGTAATAAATTCCGCTTGGTTCCAAAAATATTGTATATATGTTTTGTAAAAATCTTGTATATCTTTCTTTGTGTTAATAGTACATTCAAAAAAAGATGGGTATAATGTTTCCCACCCTGTGTGTTCTATTGATGTGTAATAAAAATCTTTTCGTTCGGGGGAAGACCACCCCACTATGACAAATAATTCTTCTGGAGAATATAATTCCTCTTCTAAAAAATAATTTATGTTATCAATTATTCTTCTACACACACCGTCATTAGAACTGCCGGCTCGAGCAATATTTAGCACAGGAATGTTTGATAATTTTTCTAAATCATTTGGCCACAATTTTGACAATCTATAATCATCGTTTCTTTCGTCATTAACATTAGTTGTATCTATTGTTGGATCAATCATGTCACCAGCGGTCCAACTATCCCCATCGCAAAGTATCAATTTAATCATAAAATTATTTCCGAAATAATTTGATTTGTCCCTCCAGTATTATCATCCAAAGTTAACTGGTATGTTTTTTTGTCTAGGTCAAAATTTACTATAAGAAAACTATCCATTCCATTACTATTTTTAAAATTATTCCCCACACTTTGTAAACTAAATTGTTTTTTATTTCTAGGAATTTGTGTTAATATGGGATAATCATTTCCACTCATACCACACATGAACAACCTATGCATTCCATTCACTAAAAATTTTGTAGTAAAAAAATTTGTATTTGGAAACACTAGACCATTTTGTAACATTGTTCTGAATCCCAATATTGGAAAATCCCAATTCCAATTTAAATATTTTTTATCAAATTCATCTATCTTATTTTCTATTTCTTGTAAATCATTCCAATCTTTTATTTCACTGATAAATTTTCTGGAAATTTCCATACTCCAATAATTTCCATCATCATCTATATTAGAAGTAGAGTGCATATAATTTACAATTACGTCATTTGGAATTGTAAAATATAAAAAATTTTTTTCTATTTCATCATTAATCAACGGAACAAAGTAATGTTCATATAAACACAAATGTTCAAATGGTGGTTTTATTGCTAAATCTCTCCACTGATAATTACAAGTCGAACCAATTTGTTTGTCGGTGTATTTATTTCTAAATAATGGTTGACCATTAGGATATAAACATATCTGATGGTTGTTACCAATCTTATTAAATTTGAGGTATAGGTCTTGCATTACCTTTATATTTTTATATTTTTTATTGTAATAAACTAAGTTTCCCGTTTCCCACTGACCAAATTCTAGTAACGTTGAGTAAATACGATATAATAATTCATGTAATGAAATCGTATCAAATATATTTAGATCCGAAAAATGTGGTTTCCAATAATTTACTCCATTCACGATGCATCTCTACAAAAATAATAAAACCCTGCATATTCAGGAAATACTTCAAGAAAATTAGTATCTCTTCTCTTATCATATTCATCAATATATGCTGCAAAATTTCTTCGTTGTTCTATATTTTGGGGTTTATCAATTCCCATTTGTTCTCTTATCAAGAAATACAGTCTTTCCATTCTGTGGATTTCATGTTCATAAAACCCACATCCTGCTAAAGCGAACCACTCACTAACCTGTTGATGTCTATACATGAATGATACCGATTCTTCTACATAAGGTAAGAAGTTTTCTGTTAAAATCCAAGCAGATAACATGGGAGGAAATCTTAGATAGGGAATATCTACACTCAACGGAACATTAAATCCTCTATCAGATTTCATTTTATAAACATATTTTTGTTTAAGTTCAAACATATCCCGTAAGAAATCTGTAAATGTGGTAACCGACAAAAGATTGTAAGTTGACATTAACGTAACTTGACTGTAAGGTACTTCACTCAAAATTCTATCTACATTACCTAACCAATAATCATAGTTCAAACCAAACCTAATATATTCAGCTTTTTTGCCATGGGCTTCATTGCTTGTAAAACACTTGAAATTTTTAACAGCTCTATTTTCTTGAATGATACTCATCTTTTCAATAAATTTGTCTATAATTTCTTTGGGAACCCCTAAATTTGTATTTACATTGAATTCCAGTTGTGGTTGTGGATTTTCAATAAGATAATCTAATACTTTAAATGTGTTCTTACTTAAGAGTGGTTCTCCCCCAGTAATTCTAAAAGTATGCATATGTCTAACCGCGTCGGGCCACCATTTCCAAAACGCTTCGATATATGGGTTATATTCTGATTGTAATATGGGCAGACCTTCATTTTCCACACGATCAATTACATTGAAATTAAGGGTTGGTAGTTCATAAGGACCATGTTTTTTAATCTCCTGCATCCATGTAGTCGAATAAAATGGAGAACAATAAGCGCACTTGAAATTACAAGTTGTATCAAAATCAACCTCAACATATGATGGGTTTACATTTGTGTCCCAAGGCATACTCTGAATTTGGGATAAATGAGGAAGGGCCCACGGCTCAGAACTTTTAACAATTCTATCACTAAACAATTCACCACCGTCTTCACTCTGTGGGGTGTCTTCAACTCTCCAACAATAATCACATTCTGTTGGACGTTCTCCGGTTAACATCTGTCTACGTAATTGTTTCTTATAGTTCGTATTGTGAAGAGCAGACGGATTATCTTTCAATTCATCAAGTGGAATGGTGTGAACTCTTGGGTGGTGACAACTATGTGTTGTTCCATTTCCCAAATGAATTGTTACTTGATGCCATTTTGCTACACACATTGATGGACTTATTACATCTAATTGTTTTTTAACATTTTTAAACGATTGTATTGCTTGTCCTTTTGCCATTATTTATATCCTATTGTCATAAACCTGTGATAAATTCCACTTTCTTTCATACATTCAAGCTTCCCCGACCAGAGTATTTCTCCTAAAGAATTGTTTTCATTAAAACTATCCAAATTTCTATAACATCTAATATGATCATAACATTCAAAATAATTATTTCCCTGTAAAATTACAGGAGTTCCGTCAGGAACATTATGTATCCATTGATCGTAAATATTTTGTTCTATATGTTCTGTGCTAGTATTGATTATCAACTGTGGATTAATGTAATTTGTAAAATTTTCCATATTGGTAGTAATGAAATTTATTTTTTCGTCATAATTACACAACGAAACTCCCTGTAGAGCACAAAATGGATCTTTATCTATTGTAAAAACTTTGGTAGGAAAATTATCAACTATTAATTGTGCTAAAATTCCATACCAACCACCCATAACATAAACATTTCCAGATAATTCTGGAAATAATTTTTTAGTGGTATTTATTAACCACGATTTACTTCTAATCTGACTATCCCAAAAATTTTCTAATAATCTAAATCTAATTTCTTCCCTAGAATCACGGATTGAATTCATCCACTGGATAATTCGTTTAGTTTCAATTAAAAGAGTATCATTTTTTTCATCAGACATGATATTCCATCTCAAATCTATCCCTCAACCAATCCCAATTTTCAGACTTTCTTAGTAAGGTTCTATCTTCTCTGTTTGCTTCTGCAAATTGATGTCCATCTTCAGCACCCTTGAGTACCCAATCACTATTGTCACCTTCGGCAAACGCTAACCAACGATCTAACCACTTCTTAGAATTTTTATCATAGTTAAGTGTCAACTTTACACACTCACGGAACGCAGTTCTCCACGCTTCAAATGGTGTAGTAGCAAATCTAGCTTCACTAACGGTTCTTGGAATCAATTCAGTTGGACTATATCCTGTGAAATCCAATCCAAAGTTTTCTGGTGTACTTAGCACAAGTTCTTTGTCATAACATACGATACCCATGTGACCATACTCTAGACGATTACTCATATTCTTTGCTTGGAACACAACGTGTTTTCCTCTAAAATCACTTACAGGGAAATTAAACACTGATCTATCTGTAAGAAAGTTCTTTCCTGTGACCACGAAGAACTGATCGTGGTGGCCACATAGATCAACACAACGATGGAACATTTTTCTTCTTGGAGAAATGTTATCCATTCGCATAGCCCAAGGAACCATCTTAACTAAATGTTCCCAATTTTCGTCTGCATTACTTTCTCCATTGGAAGCAAAGAATACAGGAATAGGACGTTCTTCTGAACGCTCCATACGTTGTTCCATCATATGTAAAGCGACCAAAGGAACACATTCGGCAACAACCTTTTCGGGCCAATCCCACGGGTTCTCGCTTTCCTTTTTCCATTTTTCTAACGTTTCTTTTGATCCAGCCCAACCAACGATGGTTTGGTTTTCTCCTTGAGAAACTACAAACACCAACGGAATCTCAATGTGAGCCCAATCACCATCTTTATAATGATATAGTTTTTTCTCTGCATCAACTGCATCAACAATATTAATATAATCCATAGGTGTAAGTTCATGGTCACCCAACTGAACCCAACCCTTAGAAGACTTTACCATTTCAACAAAATCTTCAAACCAACCTAAAGATCTAACCCAAGGTTTAGTTTCTATGATCCAATGTTTATTGAACAGATCACTATGTGCTAGCCACGTTTCATTCATCTTTCGTTACCTTATTTTTATTGATTCTTTTTGTTACTGTCTTAGAAGAATCTTCTTTTTTAGACTCTTGTATTTTTTTAATTTTTTCTTGATTTGTTCCAATGTTTGGACCAAATGCCCACTGACCGATATGTCTAATCTGATATGAAAGGTTCATGTCTACCATTATTTTATGTCCAGCGTCTCTCAGTTTCTTTTGAAAATAGAAGTCTTCACCGTGCCAATCGCCTTTGTAATATTCAAACTCGAAGAAAGGTCTTTGTAAATCTTTGATCGCTTCTGGCTTTACCATGAAACACCCCATACCGATCCCCTCGACCTCTTCTAACTTGTCTGAAGGTTCTAGAGGTAACCAACTATCCCAATCACCTCTTTTCTTGTAGGCGACCGTCTGGAGGGGTAGGGCACGTTTCATGTAATTACAACACACAACAGGCAAATCATGCGCCATCATTCTAATAGCAGTAGTCGAGGGAAACATCATATCCGAATCCAACCAAAGAGCGTAATCAGCTTTTAGTCTGATCGCTTCCGACATTAATTTTTCACGTTGAGAAACTAGAATCGTACTTTGATCATACATTACGTGAATATCATGTCCCGCTTCTATAGTAGCTTTAACCATTTCTACTAAGGACGCCGTAAAAAGACTGAACACTGTATCTCGACATGGAATTAAAACTACTATTTTCTTTTTACCCGTTGAATACCTTGTAGAATCAAATATATTCTGGCTCATACCCCAGCAACACCAGAAGAAATAGGAACAGCTTGTGAAGTTATATCTCTGATCATACCCACTAATTCGTGTACACGACGAACGACCATCTTATAATCATCCATAGGAAATCTACTGATTGTGGATAGGGTGTCTATACTATATCGGTCATAGATAAGAATTTCCATAGCCGCTTGTCGAGCCCACTTTTCGATTATAGCATATCTAGCTGTTTCTGGTTCATCAACCAGCAGATTATAAAGATGAAGTGGTTCGTGTTTGTTAAGAAGTTTTTGTAAAAACTCCTGTCGAGCTGGCCATTCATCATTCTCTTGAAGGTACTTAAGCTCATAGAGAAGCTCAGACAGAGCTTTCTTATCGAAGTGGATGTTTACGTACTTAATGTACTCATCTTCATAAGGTGAAATAGCATCATTGTTAGCTGCTATTAAATCTTCTACTGTTTTGGACATAACTTACTCCTATTTGTTGTAACCTGTTAAATTTAACCTATTATAAATATCTTGTCAAGACCTATGGATAATCATTTGGTGTGGTTTGACCACCAAATTCTCCACTAAGTGTCGTTGTATTACCAGCGCCTGGTGGTGAACTGGATTCTGGTCCTAACGTAGCGTTAAGACCTAGTTGAACCGTACCTGCCGTTCCCAACCCAAAAGCCTGACCGACCTTACCCATAGATATCTCAGATCCACTTGAAGGAATTAACCCCATCTTGTTACTCCTCTAATAGTAGGCCGTGATTTCATTTGTTGCAATAATTTGTCCAGTAACGTGTAATGCTTGTGCGGGAGCTGCATTACCGATACCGACGCGGTTATTCGTCGCATCAACAAATAAAGTACTGGTATTAAAAGTAACATCACCTGTAAATACAGGTGCGTCTATGTTACCTGAGGAATCTGCCTTAGCAACAAATTTTGATAAATTTCTATTAATTGACATTACATATACTCGCTTAAAATATTTTAAATATTTATATCAGACGCCAAATCTATTTCGTGTTGAATTAAAATTTTGTACCATCTGTACTGCTGACAACGGATAATCATATACTTTAACTTGTGCAAGTCTGCCCTGCCATCTTTCACTATCCCCTGAACCATGACCACCAAATCTAATAAAATCAACGTCGGTACAATGTTCACATGCAGCAGATATAGTTTGTGTAGTTCCATTAACACAATAAGTAAATGAATTACCATTATATGAAAATGCTACATAAACCCATTGATTAGAAGGTACAGTTAAAGTTGACGAAGAACAAGGCCAATAATGCAAATAATTACTTGGGTTTATATATAATGCATCATCTGTTGCCTGATTATTCTGAATAATTGCACGATAACCACTATTATTTTTTGTATCATAAATCCAGGCTTCATAACTAGGCGTATATATATTGCCAGAAGAATAATTAGTTTCTACATATTCATCAGTACCATCTAGAACTAAACTACCTCCATTACTTGAGTTGTAGGTAATTCCATTATATAAAGTACATACACCATTAGAATTTAAATATCTCCAACCAGATTCACCGTTAGAAATTAATTCAGCCACAGAAGGCTGTGTGCCATCAAGTTTATCTAATCTAGGAAATGCAAATTCTAAACCAGATGATGTATTGGTTGTATAATAATGATATGTTCTATGGATTGCTGTGGTTGTTGTAGGATCCCATCTAACATCTTGCTGACCTACATTACCATAACTTTTATCCGCTATTTTTACACCATTTTCATACCACCCAGAATCGGGATGTCTATTACCAGAATATCCTTCGTAAAAACAATGAGCAACAACCAAATACCAAGTGTTTTGTGTTAAATCGGATTGCGCAGGATAGGTAAAATAAGGATTGCTTTGAGAAGCGTTTGTATCATTCCGTATAGGAGCAGGGTTTAGTCCCATATAAAAAGTACCACCAGTGCCTGCTGTGTGTCTTCTGACCCAAACACTCCATCTATAAGTATAAGCTCTGTCTATACTGTAAGAGGATGAATTCCAACCACCATCAGCACCCGATATTGCATCAGGAACAGTTCTCCAAATAATGCTTCTTCTACCCCAAGGATCGTCATCAACCCAAGCACGAAGCTGTTCTGCAGCATCACCATTTCTACCATAGCCGGATGAACCATCATTACCCGTGGTCCAATCATGTGGATTAGGTAAAATATTAGAAGATTGTAATGGTCTCATTGTGCTTCTAACGTTCCCACCATCTACGGCAATCACTAAATCATCTTGTAATGCGAGATTTGGGCCTTGAAATGCTGACATTTTATTCCTCTTTTTTAACTTCCTGCCATTCGTTAGTAGATAAAATTTCTATAAATTGTTCATGTGTATATTCTGGATATTCTTCAGAATATATGGAAGGTCTTCCATATACTCCAGCTTCTATTGTATAAGTTTTAACACCTTCACCCGTTTCAGCATCATATATTTCATGGGTTTCATTTTCTGTAACTATATTTACATTATATTTCACAAAGGTTTTTGTACCGTCCACAGAATATCGCATTGTGTTTTTTGATGTTTCATAAACTTGTGAAAAATTTATATTATCTATTATGGATGCTGGAATAACCAAATATCGTCTACTGTTATACATATTACACTCCGAATCTATTTCTTGTTGCGTTAAAATTTTGTGCGACTTCTGCGGCTGATAAAGCAGTGGTGTATATTTTGCTACATGCAACTTTACAGTTTAATAGAGAATATACAAGTTGACCTCCCTCGTCTACCTGTGCTTTATTAAATCCTATGTTACCTGCGGTTGTTGCGTATCCAGAATTATATTCTTGTGTGGGTCCTGCCACTGAACTGTACAGTGAACCATTAACATACAACTTCAATGTAGTGTCTGACCTGCTATTAACAAGTGTAAAGTGATACCAAGTATTAGTACTCATTGAATAACCTGAAGTTTTCCGGGATGCATCCGCACCTCGAATATATCCATACATGGTACATGCATTGCCAGATGTGTTTCCATACCAATATAAAGCACAACCAGAATAATAAGTAGCTCCAAGGAGAACTCCAGCTCGAGTGGTATTGTTGTATGCGTTTGGAGAAGATGCGGTTGGAAATGAGGGAATAGACACCCAACAATCCATGGTCCAGTTAGATAATGCTGCTAATGTAGTCAATGTTATTGGTGTGGTGACTGTATCATTGGTTGCATCAAATACTATATTACCTCTTGAATCTGAATTAAATGTTGGACCATTAACCAATTGACCATGATTTGCATTACCACTTAAGTCTGCCCAACCACCATCTGTTGCTACAGTTGTTCCACGGGTACCTGTTGTAAAAAACCTAGTTGTAGTTGGCGCTGGTCCAATTTCAACCATTAAATCCGCAATATCAATCCAGTATGGTGAAGATTCAGTACTGGGCCAGAAGTACTTATAAAAACTAAATGTAGTAGAAGCTGTCCAATTGTGGGTAATTAATTGCCAGTCTTCGGTCAACACATCCGTATAACGTGCATACGACGACTGCCCGGACCCAAAATATGTACTAAAGCCAAGCGTTGCATTACCAGCAGCACCAACTGCGTTTGTCTTTGCCCAATAACTAACGGTAATGGAGTCTCCTTGTGTAACTGGGGAATATACACCATATGCCATTCCATCAACCCCGGATGTTCTTGGTATATGAAGCCTCATGCAATTTGTACCCGATACATATCCACCATCTTGTACAATTTCTTTTACTAGTCCGGCATTTGGTAAATGAGGTGGTCCCCACCACATTGTAGGAAAACTTGTTGAATTAATTGAAATTCGTTGATCGTTTGCAATAGAATCATGAACTTTATGAAATCCTGTAGATGGATCAAGGTACCCCTGACTTCCATTTTGATTACTATTATATTGATGGATTGAAAACGAAGTATCAGATATTTTTTTAATAAAATAATTAGTTCCCGCGGTGATCCCACCACCAGTCGTTTGTGCTCGTACAACATCAAATGTTCTAAGTCGGTGATTTGAAGCAGTGGTCACAATGTTATTACTTACGCTAGAAATTGTACCGATATTAAAATATGTATTACTATTATATTGATTGGTATTATAAGTACCCCAACCATTTGATGTTGTAAATCTGCCATTGGCCGACACGTTTGGTAAAATATTTGTAGTAGGTCCACCACGGAAACTTCTAGGGTTGGCAACATCAAATAACAATCCCAATCCTGTATTTACTACGTTAGGTGAATATACTGTAGCCATTATAGCCCAAACCTCGCTCTTAGTGCGTTATAATTTTGTGCTATTTCTTGTGCGGACAAATGTTTATTATAATATAAAAACACAGCAATTTTTCCCCAATATTGAGAAGAAGTTGTTATTGTTGTGCTACCGTCATGATAAGCTCCTATTACACAAAATCCATTGTGAAATGTTGCATTTGAATTTGTAATAGTATATTCCGTTGCATTATCATTATATTGAAAACTATAATATGGAGAAGACTGCGACAATTTCCAAGTTAGGCAATTAAACTGTGTATATGGGTTGGGTAGAGACGGTATATCAAAACCAGAATCAATAAACCCGGCTCCGGTATTATCATACATACCCAAATTATTAGCACCAAATTGTACTATAACTTGGTGGTCGGCTGAAACTCCACGAACTAATGTTCTCCAAGTACTAGTGCTATTTAAAATAGTACTAAAACACATTATTGTTCCGTTTATAGCATTAGGAACATCGGTCAATGATCCTCCAACCAATCGTTTTGCGGACCCATATGAACCCTCAAAATTCATATGAGCAATTCCCCCCGAAGTGGAATACGCAGACGAATTTATAGTAAATGTATAACCATTACCACTCAAGTCATACCAACTTGTTCCGCTGCCGGGATAACTACGAACATTGGCTGCATCTAAACACAATACTAAATTATCAGTTACTAGGTTTGGTGAATGATATAGTCCCATAATATTACCTTAAATTGTTTTTCAATTCATCAATTTGTTTTTGTTGTTCTTTTATTGCCTCGATTAAAACCGGAACTAGTTTTGCATAATCCAAAGTTAAATAATTTTCACCCGTTCTAGATGTTTTGTTTCCTTCATTATCAGTTTTTGTATCAAACGGAGCCAAAGTTACAATTTCAGGAAGAACTGCTTGTACTTCCTGTGCACTCAAACCAATTTGAACCTTGTTGTCACGATAGCCAAAATTCATTGCTTTTTCGTTATTGATATATTTAAAAGCAGACAAAGATGATATAATATCTAAAGGATTGTTGATAATGTCAACCTTTTCCTTTAATCTTTCATCAGAATAATATGCTGTGATTTCTGAGGTTGCTCGAATTTCACCAGTAACATCAAAATAATTTGTGGATCCTGCAGTTGCTTCAATGATTGGAATACCTGAAATATCATTAACAGAGAAAACCGTTCCTGTTAATGAATCAGTTACAGAAAATAACTGCCCTGAAGATCCATGAATATCTAGCTTGGCGGCAGGCGAAGTAGTACCGATACCAACGTTGCCGGCACCTGTAATGCGCATTTTTTCAGATAAACTGCCGCCTGATGCTTGTGTTGATATTGCCATATCAATAGCATCGGTTCCATCTTTTGCTGCATATAATTTTACAACACCTGTATCAT
>Ga0208644_1000147_pt1 | contig 47445 bp, 80 predicted proteins | sample VirMetDEL_Nov_18_FD_184517 | JGI IMG/M metagenome (GOLD analysis project Ga0208644, IMG submission 184517) | Aqueous microbial communities from the Delaware River and Bay under freshwater to marine salinity gradient to study organic matter... | ecosystem: Environmental > Aquatic > Marine >...
TGCTTTAATTGCTGGGTGTGATTGATAATTAGTTAAATAAAAATCATCAGGTACAAAATCTTTTAAATTTTTATTATATTCACCTTCTCTATAATCCATACCTAATCTAGGTAACTCAAATGGTTCTCTACCAATCTGCTCTTTTGCTTGTTCGACATGGTTTAGATATAAGTGAACATCACCCAAGTTACCAATTAATTCATCAGGTACCATATTAACTTCTCTAGCAATGATTTCTAATAATAAAGCATAACTTGCTATATTGAATGGTAAACCTAAGAATGTATCTACTGAACGCTGATTCCAACTTAAAGAGATTGTTCTAGTTGGGATATCAAATTCATCTAACATATTAAAACCCGCCTCTATATGATGACCTTTATTTTCATATTTATTATGTAAAAGATTTATCCTCTCTTGTTCATTCAACTCTCTTGTATAAACTTGAAATCCATAATGACAAGGTGGAAGTGTCATTTGATCTAATTCACCTACATTCCAAGCATTAACCATTAATCGTCTTGAGTCTGGGTTTGTTTTAAGGTCACGGATTAGGTTTGCGATTTGGTCTATTCGCTCAGGTACCCAAGCAGTATGAACACCAAACTCAGCTGATTTGTCGACGTATTCTCCTTTCCAACTTCTCCATTGCTTACCATAAATTGGGCCTAATTCACCCCACTTCTTAGCAAACTCATCATCGGTTTTGATTTTGTTGATGAATTCTTCTTGTGTTAAGATATGACTCTTTATTTGGTTTGATACAATATCCATCGCTCCTTGGAACTCTGAAATGTTATCAGGTAAGTTTAATCTGTTTGAATAATTCTCAATTTTAGTTTTGTAGTTCTTATACGCATCACCATCCCAAATATGACAATTATTATCAACTAAGTACTTAATATTTGTATCACCTCTCAAAAACCATAACAGTTCAGTTACGATTGTTTTGAATGGCATTTTCTTAGTTGTAAGAAGTGGAAAACCCTCACTCATTTTATGACGTATTTGTCTTCCAAATACTGATAGAGTACCAGTACCGGTTCTATCTTTTTTCTTAACTCCATTATCAAGAATGTCTTGTAGGAGTGCTTGGTATTGTTTATCTATGTTATTCATTATTTTAATATTCCAAAATAAACTAATGTTACTGATATTGTTCCAATCAATAATATTTCAATTATTGCTCTTACCTCTTCAGGTAGTTGTTTATATTTATTTTTCATTTAAAATCGTTTTGCTATTTTTTCTATTAATGTTTGTTCTTCATTAGTTAATTGATAATAGTTATTATAAATTTTATCTAATTGCTCATAAAACATTTCTTGAGGAATAGAATTAGCTTGGTATGTTTCATTATCCTTTAAATCACCATTACGTTTTAACCAATTTATTACATCATTAATATCATTACTATCACATTCTGATAAAAATGTTTTAACTGAGATATTAGCACTAATATCAAATTCTAAATCATATTCATTAAATCTAGGCATATTATTTGTTTTTTAATTTTCTATATTCAATTTCATTTCTGATTATATTTAAATGCCATTCAGCACCTCCATAATCTAATACTGCTTCTAACCAGTCATCATTCATATCACAAATACGAACCCAAGTTAATGGTTGTTTTCCATCTTCACCTCTACCACCTCTAGTAGCATATAATCTAACTATTGAATGAGGCATATCAGCAAATACTACTATTGATTGTATTTTACTAAAATCAACGGCTCCATATCTTAAATAATCATTCCCACCATCAACTGTTGCTTGATTTCTACACATACATGTTTTATAATCATGTCTATGATATGAAACTATTGTTTCACCACAGTCTAAACAATCAATTGCGTTATATACTATTTGTCTTTCCATATTGATTAAATATAATAAAGTTTATTTGGGAAGCCAAACTGTTTGTTATTGTCTTACCCATTTATTATTTGATTCTAACCTAGCTGAACCAACATGTTCAACATTCCATTCATTAGGTGATATTAATGATAAGAACACAATACCATCTTTTTTCTTATATAAGTGATATGTTTCGCCTATTACAGGTATAAAATTGCAAGTAGCTGAATATACAAATTCATTCCAATTAACCTCATCTATCAATTCTTGAAATTCGTCTTTAATTTCATTAAATTTTTTAGCGAATATTTTATTAACTTTTTCTGATTGTATTTGTTTCCATCCGACCACATTATCTAATTTAATAGCAGGTGCTCCTAAGTCAGTTCCATACTCTAAACCTTTAGCATAATATCCTTTTTCTTCAGTCCATACTACTAAATCAGGTTTTTTATTTTTATTCATATGATTCTCTATCAATTTTAATTACATATGGAAATCTTGGAATACCATCAGGTGTTAAGTTAAAATATTTAATTGTAGCTGTTTTACCAATTAATTGATCTTTAATTAACCACATTTCTTTTAACTCATCCCAACTATATTTAAAATTAGAAGTAAATCGTTTACCTTCTTTAGTTTCAAATAAAGCGTATCCAATCATTCCTGATTTATTACCTTCACCTTCATTAATACCTAATATAACAAATTCCTCATCTACAAACGTTTTATGTTTAAGTAAATACTTAGAACGTTTGTTTTGGTATTCATTATCAATTCTTAGTATTTGACCCTCATAACCTTGATCCATTACTCTATCATACTCAGTCATAACTTCATCCTCATTATGTACTTGTACTGTATCTACTACTACAATTGATTTATGTAATTTAAGTGATTTTAAAGTTGAATTACGCTCACTAAATATACCGTTGTGACTAGGTAAATCATAAACATGATATTGAATATTATTTTTACTATCAATTAAATCATTACTTGTTGGTTTAGTTTTTTTAACTATAGAACAAATTTTATTAAAATCATTAGCAAATTTATCAGCATATAACTCACCATCAAATATTAATGTTGGATCATTTTCAAATAATGGTTTTAAGGCTTCAAAAATATGAGGCGCTGATATAATTGGTTTACCATTTCGAGACCACATACCATCACTTTTAACAATACATCTAATACCATCAAGTTTTGGTTGACTAAAAATTGGATAACTAATTTTATGTTTTTCATCATTCCAATCCTTAGCTAACATAGGTTGAAAGTAAAGTGATTTATCACAATCCTTTATATTATCAAAAAATCCTACTTCCTTACGTTTACGATATAAAGCATCAGCTTCAGCTTTGGCTTGTCGTTCAGGTGTAGTTTCGTTTTTCTTACCTATATTTTTTCCATCACATATTGTCCATTCAGATGTTGTTTGAACACCATCATGATAACCAGCTATTGTTCTGAATTTATTTGAATCAATTTCAATTGTCCATTGATTGATTTTACCGTTTGTGGCGCGTTTGTAAAGTGGTTTGTATATCATATCTTTTATTTCTTTATACCTAAATATAACATCCTTCTAACCAGAAGCCAAACAGGTGTTTACTCCCTGTCTAGTTTCTTATTTTTAGATCGTTTATAGATCTTTTTGGATTCCTTTGCTCGTTGAATCATTTTTCGCCTAACTATTTGAGCGACATGTCTAACTGACAATCCGTTTAACTCTTCCATATTATGCTAATAATAAATTGTTTTTTTCTAATGCAACCCAAATTCTCTCATACCACACTAACATTTTTACTCCACCTAACTTGTCTGTATCTCTTAACTTACGTTCTAATACTACTTGTGATAATAAAATTAAACAGTAATCTAAAGTATCTCTAGCATCATCCATTTGTTTTGACTTTAATAAGTCACTTGCTTTTCTCCAACCGTTTTTAATCTCTAAATCGTAATTTACCATTTTATTATTTTATTAGTCCTAATTGTTTTGCTCTAAACTCTGCAACATACCTTCCTGTTGCTGGATTCAAATATTGTTTTTTATCTGCTTTTGCTTTCTTTTCCTTAACTATAATATCAGCTATTGGAACTGTATTTTTATCATCAAACTCAACCATTACTGGTCCGTTTTTTGTTTTATTTAAATCATAATGCCATTTTGCAATTGTTCCATCTGCGTGAACTATTGTTCTAACAAATTTAGTTGGCTGATCTTCTTCTTTTGTTGCTGCTACTCTTCCTCTTTTTGACATATCTTTATTTTCTTTATAATTAAATATAACATCCTTATCCTGGTGAGCCAAACAAGTGGTTTATTAAGCTCCAAAACACATATTTGAACTTAACCATAATGGTACTAATTTTCTAGCTCCTACAGTTTCATTTCCTTCATCATTCCATTGGTTAGGAGCTATTTCCCATAAACAATAGGTATCATAAATTGCTATTAATTTAGAGCGGAAAGTAGGTGAATAATTATCCGATGTCTCTTTACCAATCATTGTCATTAATTCTTCTTTCTTTGTCATGTCTTTATTTTCTTATTATATCTAAATATAACATCCTTATCCTGGAGAGCCAAACAAGTGGTTACTCGTGTTCGGATCTAATTTGTTGGATGTGTTTACAACCTTTACTTTTATCTTTTACTCTAAAATAGCCTGAGCAATTACAACTCCACTTATCACCTTTTCTAGTCACTTTATAAACTGAATCAGATGAACTTGATCCAATAGTAAATGTTTCAGTTTCAGGTTTAGGTGGAGAAATAATTGGTTGTTCCCAAATAATATCTTTTTTAGTAGCTAATTCATGTACTTCTATTCCTGATGGAAACAGAAACTGTTTACCACTAATTGGGTCTTTAATAAGTGTTGGTGGATTTTTATGTTTATGGAAATAAACAATACGCTCAACTATTACTCCACTGTGTTCTTCAGTTGGGGTATAATTGAACGTATCTTCAATACAATAAATAGTTTTACCTACCCATGTATCACTGTTTTTAATTTTATATTTTACTTTCCAAAGTGACATATATATCTTCAATTTATACTTAAATATAATGAAGATATTTTAGGAAGCCAAACAGGTGGTTAAGTCATGAGTGTTTTTGGAGTTTGATTGTATTGTTGTTCAAGTTGAAGGTCAATAGAGTAGGCCCAACATAGTAATACTAAGCTGGGCCAATCCTTTTGAGCTAATTTAATCAATACATCGTCTGATATTGTTTCTAAATGAATCACTATCTTTTCTTATATGGACGGAATGTATTATCTCTAACAAATACTGTTTGTGTAGCAGTTGATGCTGGTTCAACAGATGTTAAATTTTTACGTGGTTTATTGTTTTTCCTAAGATCCTCGATCCATGCTAATAAACAATCAATCTTAGCACTATTACTTGTTTTACTCATAACTTATTTGTTTTACTTAACGTCCTTGTCCACGATACTTGGTTTTCTTACTAACATGTTTATTTACATGTTTAGTTGCTTTGCCTTGTTTTTTCTTACCAAATGATATTTTACCTCTGTTTGATAAACTTACTTTAGTTGATTTTTTTGCTGCCATGTTTATAGGATTTAATTTCCTATAAATATGTTATAACTCTACTTCAACCCACTTGCTTTTATAGTTCTTATTATTGACCGCATAGCGAGCGTAGTCGTTTATAATCGGTTTACCTGTGTTATAATAACCACATACTTTACCCCAATCACCATAACGTTTATATAATTTAGCTAAAAATTTAGCACTTGTTTTAACATTCAACTCAATATCTTTTCTCATTTTATTTTGAGATATATTTTTATCATAAATGTCTTTTGCAATTATAGGCATTAGTTGCATTGGTCCTACTGCGCCTGCATTTGAAATACGTTCATGATTATATCTCCAATCAAATGGTCCTTGATATGTTGTCTCAAGATAAGCGATATTATAAAATATATGTTTTGGAATTTCATATTCCTCACTATATTTTTCTAAACAATTGTACATCTGAATTGATGGTACATCTTGATTAGTTGTAATAAATCCTGTTTTCTCGATTGATGTTTCTAATCGTTCTAATTTAAAGAACAGATAACCTAACATTAAGGTTAAAGCTGTTAACCATGTATATAATATTTTTTTCAATGTCATGTTAATTATTTAAGTGAAACAATAGACTTAGCATAGATATTGAAAATACTTGATCCAATGCTATCGGAGTATAAAACATATTCTCCTGTTTGTTTATTAATGAGTATTAATTGATTTTTCTCATTAATAGCAACTGATGTGTTATCAGGTGTCTTGATATTCTTTTGATTGATAATGTTTGTTACAATTTTGTTATAATGATAACCAACTGTAAAGCCCATAAATAATGCTAGTCCTAACATTAAAACTAATACTGACTGTTTAGCGTACTCTTTTAATTTCTCCATCTTATTTATTTGTTTTTAGTTTATTAATAACATCTACTATTTCAGTACATTTTTCGTATAATTCTTCTTTGATATAATATTTTAAATTTTCCTCTAATGTAGATGCGAAGTGTTTCTTTTCTAATGAAATGTCATATGATGTATTCTCATCTAAACAAGTAACAGTTAATATGTGAATATTTGATTTTGGATTATCAATATTCTTTAAAATAGTTTCAACAATAATTTTAGCTATTTTAAAATCTTTATTATCGAGCATTTCCTGAAAATCGCTTTGACTCGTTACTGTTATCTCGTTTGTCATATTAAAATAGGTCTAAAAAATTATTATTAATTACTTTTGATTTAAATTTAACAATCTTATCTTGGGAGGCCAAAAGTGAGGTTGCAAGTTTTTCTAAGTGGTTCTGTTTTTGAACCTCATAGTCGTGTACAATTTTCTTATGTTTAGTATGTTTTGATTTCGTCTTCGCCATCATTTCTACTGTTTAATATTTTATTTTTTCTCCATCTTGATATTGATGGATTATTTAATAATCTATCTTCCATTGCCCTTATTTCTTCAGCACTTAATTTACCATCACCATCTAAATCAAATTGTTTTTCTTCATTATTTAATGATGAAATATTTTCTAAATAATTATCTGGAGGTAGTTCTTTATCTTCATCTACCACTTCAAATTCGGAAGCTAAATCTTCTAGACCATCATTTAAAGTAATATCCCATTCTTTATTTTCATTTTGTGTTTCATCATTTGATACATAAAATGTTCTATTTGTTTCTGGGTCAAACATTAATGGTACTCCTTTAACTTCTTCTTTAGGTATGTCTTCTTCTTTAGTTTTTAATTGAGCAAAAGCAAAATTAGAAGCAATTACTAAAGCAATAGCTAAAGGATCAAATACAAATATAATCACTAATAATAAGTAATTGATAATTTTATCCATTGGTAATCCAGTTAAGCCTGATAAGTATTTTAATGGACCTAATTCACTTGTTGCTCCACCTGTTTTTACCTCTAATATTCTATTTTCTAAAGCAAATATTGAATCATTAGCTACATCTAATCTAGCTGTTAATTTATCATCTGATTTAGATGTTGATTCTATTTGTTTGATATTGGCTTTATTAGACCTAACTACTAAATTACCTTTCTTATCAGTAAATTGAGTTGTAGCACCCTTAGATAAAGTACCTCTTAATTCATTAAGTGATTGTTTTTCCTTTAATAAATTGTCTCTTGTTTGAATATATAATCCTTTTTTAGTTTCAAGTGTTGTTATTTGTTGAGTTACAACACCATCTTTATTTGCTGTCTCTTGATAAGCAGCAGATAAGAAACCATAAATACCCATTGATGTAATTAAAATCAATACAGTAGTTGCGATTGTTAAATATACTCTTAATGTTTTGTTAAGTGTGTCCCAATATTGATAGAGTAATGAAGCTATTACTAATTTAGCTACTTCTAATGAACTAGCCATTATAATAACCTCTAAACTTGCGCCAGCAAATAGTTTACTTAATCCACTTATCGAGTAAAAAGCCGCTGAAGCTGATACTGATAATGCAGATAATGCTATCAATGATGGAAATAATTTGTTTTTTATTGCCATAATTTTTATTATAAATATTTTAAATACGTGAAATAATATCGAAATCATCATCGGCCAACGGTTCGTTATGTAATCCTAACTCCATTAAGCGCTGTTTTTGATAATCATCTAATTCCCAGTCCGGTAAATTTTCTTTAGTCGGTACGTGGTCTTCAAAACCTTCAATTTGTTTATTAGTGAATACATCACCAATATTTAAAAAATAACAATTGTAACATAACATTTCTAGGTTTTCAATTCTATAATGTTGTTTATTTTTATCTTTAAAATGTAGTATTAAAGGCATTTTATAATCAACTACTCGTCGTTCATTAAAACCACACACATTACATTCTTCTTTTAAAAAACCTTCCTCAATTAATCTATATTTAATTTTCTGAGGGTTGAAATGTGAAGCGTCTACTCTACCTTCAATAATGTCTAATAATGCGACATCTTTTTTACCATGATTTAAAAATTTAGGAATGCCTTTACCTTGTTGGTTTAAATGTTTATCAAATAAAGACTGGCCTGTTGTCTCGTCTTTATAAAATTGAGCCCATTTCTTCCAGTGTGTATAAGAACAATTCAAATAGCGAGCTGCTGCTCTATTTGATTTAGTTTTAGCTATAGCAGCTAAACATTCTTCTTTTTTTAAATGTTTGGCTTTAGGCATTTTCTTCTTCTTCGTCAATCAAATCTTCAGGTTCAATTGCTAGTTCATCTAGTACAATTAAATCCTCATTATCCTCTACAATATCAACTTCAGGTGTATGGTCAACATCTGACTCATCATCTAAGTTAAATACATCAGATACTGGTGTTACTACTCCTTTATTTCTGAACGCTGCTTCTACTTCTTTATACTTAACAAATTCATCATGTTCCATGATAATAATTTCATTGTAAGTATGATCTCCTTCTCCTAAAGTGACAGTCACACCTGCTTTTCTACCTGTAGTTGAACATTCAACACATGTTGTAGCTGTTGGTAAAGCTTTTAAACGTCCGGGATGAATTTCTTCACCACATGATTTACACATTTTACTCATCTTTTTTATCTATTTTACTTTCTATATTTTGTATTGTCTCCCAAAGATCTTCTGGGTCTTTAATTATAATACTTTTTTCCTTACCTTTATCCTCTACAATAATAGGATTTAAATCCCCATTATATGATACTCTATCATAAATGTACCATAACATTAACTCGGTTTTCCACTCACCATAATGTTTTAACATCATATTTTCTATAATTTGAACATATGGTTCTTCGTAATCGAGTAATGATAAATTAAATTTCTCAATTAAAGAATCAGAACGATCAATACAGGCACTATAAGTTTTCATTAAACCTATAAAAAATGCTTTATCGTCATCTAAATCTATCTCTCCACTAACCTGTATTTTTAAGTTAGTTCCAAAATTCTTTAAATTAAACATAATTATTTATTTTTAATACCTATTGAATAAATCTGTGAAAATTCACTTTCACTTAATTTTTTCATTTTAGCAAAATAATCTAATGCTACTTCAATACTTGGAGCTTCAACAGTATTAATTGCTTCTTTTGTTTTATCGTTTTTACTATAGAAATAATAAGTCATAGTTATTTTGTATTTAGTTTTTCTGAGAAATAAGTTGCTGCTTTTTGATATGCTGTATCTAACAATTGAAATTGTTGTTGTAGTATCATTCCTGCCATTTGAGGTGGAACCATTCTAGCCATTGGGTGATTTGTGGTGTCTATTGTAACACGTTGATTTTTCTTTTCAAAAATATATTCTTCAACAACAAATTCCATTTCTTTTGTTGTTAATTCATTTTTGATAATAATTTCATTTATTTCCATAACCTTTATTTTATACCTAAATATAGTAAGACTATCTTAGATAGCCAAACTATTCTCAAGTATTTCGTCAACTATATGATATCTTAGTGCATCTTCTGAACTTATGTACCAATATGATGAAGAGTCTTTATGTATATTCAATTGATCATGATTCACATTAGTGAATTCTATTAATAATGAGTCATATATTTCTTGAGCTCTATTACCTTCTGCTAATTCTTGTTTATGATGTTTACGAGGTTGATAATCTACTTCCCAGCTGATTTCATGGTACATTACTGTTGAGTAAGCTCCAATAAACCGCTTATAACCAGCGGCTAATACCAACAGCGCCATGGATTGTGCTTGACCATGACATATTGTATAAACGGGTGTTTCTGAATTTCTAATTGCTTCAACTATACCAAAACCACTATATACATCACCACCATCTGAATTGATAAGAATTTTAATAGGTGAACGTTGGTCTAAAGTTAAATTTTTATCTTCATTATTAATATCATAAATAAATCTGATAATTTCATTAGCTGATTGTTGAGTAACTTCAGATAATGAGATACTACGATTAGGTACTGGTATTGGTTTTTTAGCGACCATATTATAAATGTATGAGAGTATTTTCAAATGTTGTTAAATTTATTATGTCTATGGTAAATATATCTAATTCAAAAGAACCTAAATCATTTGTTTGATGAATTATTTCAGGTAACATTGTTATTAAACTAAATGAAGATTGATTAAATTTATTACCATCAAATTTTATCAATATATGATTTTGTTTTTCATTATCATATGGATAAATACGTTCTGATAAATCATAACTAGTGTTACTTTGTTCTTGATTAATATATTCTTTATAGTCGCAATCAGCATATATAGTTGAACACCATGGTTCTAAAAGTGATAATATTTGTTGATTACAATTTTTAATTATAAAACCAATATCATATTTAGGTGATATTATTGGATATTGAAATTCATCATTTTTAATCCAACTTCCCCACTTACGTAAATAATTTCTTGATGCTCTATTAGATACCATTTTATAATATTCATCATCTTTACCTACTTGTTCAGTCCATCTATGACCTCTACAAGTTAAATGATAAACAAAAGCATCTCGAGATTGAATTAATTCATATCCATTTAATATCCATCTTTGAAATATATCTGAGTCTTCATAAGGGAATGGAGCAAAAATTGGATCATGTCCTCCTATTGATTGAAAATCTTCTTTATATAAAATCCAAGGTGCAAACATTCCTTTAGTTGTTTGATCTTTAAATTCTATCTGTTTTTCTAAAACAAATTGTTCAAATGCTTCAATATTTAAAGTATCAAAATCTAATCCAAAATCTTTAATAATTTTTTCTTTACCTTCAGGATGTAGAGGTGGTTCAATTCTAGTTCCACAAACTACAGTTAATGGTTTTAAATGTTTAATTAGGTTTTGAATGTAATTAGGTCCAATTATCATATCGGCATGAAGTATACCTACAATTTTATTTGTAGCCATCTCAATACCTTTATCATAAAGAATAGTATGCCCTACTCTTTCTTCACTTTTATATTTAATACAATCTTGTTCCTGTATCCATTCCCAAGTTCCATCTGTTGAACCATCATCTAATAAAACTATTTCAGCTTCAGGAGCATGTTTTCTAATAGATGTATAAACATTTTTTAAATGTTTTAAATTATTATAACTAGGAATAATTAATGATATCATATTATTTGTTTAATTTTATTTAATGCTGACTCAATTACTTGATGCATATCGTAATACTTATATTCCGCTAATCGACCACCAAATATAATATCACTTTCTTGGTCAGCCAAATTTTTATACTGAAGATATTTTTTATTATTTTCTTCATCATTAACCGGATACATAGGTTCTGTTTTATCTATTTCATAATCAATTGGATATTCTTCTGTGACCCAAGTCATGTCTGATTCTGAGTTTTCAAAATGTTTATGTTCGATAATTCTTGTATATGGAACATTTATATCAGTGAAATTCATCACTGCTGTTCCTTGGAAATTTTCTTGTTGTAAACATTTATGTTCAAATTGAGTTGTTTTATATTCTAACTCTCCAAATTGATAATTATAAAACTTATCTATAGGTCCTGTATAAATTACTTTTTTATATTCAGGTAATTCATCTGTAAAATAATTTGTATTTAATTTTATATCAATTCCTTTTAATAATTTTTCAAATATTTGAGTATAACCTCCTATAGGAATACCTTGATACTTATCATTAAAATAATTATTATCATAAGTAAAACGAACAGGTAAACGTTTAATAATTTCTTTAGGTAATAATTTAGGATCTTTTTTCCATTGTTTATGAGTATAACCTTTAATTAGTTTTTCATAAACATCTTTACCAACTAACTTAATTGCTTGTTCTTCTAAGTTTTGAGGATCATTAATACCTTTAGATTGTTCTTCAATTATTCTTTTAGCTTCAATTGGTAAAGTTATACTCCATAATTTATTAAATGTCCACATATTAAAAGGTAAAGAGTAAATTTCACCTTTATAATTAGCTACTGGTCGTAAGGTAAAGTTATTAAATGAAGTAAATTGGTTAATCCATTTCCATACTTCTTCATTTGATGTATGGAATATATGAGGACCATAAACGTGAATATTGATATTATCTTTATTATCAGTATAACAATTTCCACCAATATGACTTCTAGATTCTATAACACATACTTTATAACCTTGTTTATTAAGTTCATAAGCACATATTGAACCAAAAAATCCACTTCCAACTATAAGATAATCGTACATTATTTAATTTTATTTAAAAGATCAAACATATATGTTTTATAATATTCTATATTAGTATATTTATCTAATACTATTTTATAAGCGTAGTCATTTAACTCATCAATATATGATTGATTTTCTATTAATTCTTTTAACTTAAATCTAACTGAGTTAAAGTCTCCATACTCAAATGATAATTCAGGGTATAATTCTAAAGCTGTTTCACTTGTATTCCAAGATAAACAAGGTGTTTTCATCATAGCACACTGGATAGGAAATGAACCACCTAATGGATAGGGAATAAGATATAAAGAATATTTACTTGTACCTATTAATTTATTAAATTTAATATAATCAGGTTCATAGGGATGATGAACTAAGTTTTCTAAATGTGATTCTTCTTCTCTATAGGTGTGCATTTTAGATACATTTATAGGTAAGTTAGTTTCTAACCCCATTAAATAATTATCAAAATTACCATATCGAAAATCTAAATTACCCGGTAATATTATTTCTTCTTTTTTATCATAAACTGATGTATCTAATTCCATTAGTTGAGGGTGATGGAATGTAGGTTTATTAAATAAACTACTAAAATATTTAAAATCAATTTCGTTGTGAGTTAAAATAAAATCACAATTTTGATATAATGAAATAAAATAAACAGAATCAATAACTCCTCTAGCAGTAAAATAATTCCTATGGTGAGATTCTTGTTGTACACCTACTTTTTTAGCTACTTTTCTAATATCATCTAAATTAATGATTTGAGCGCTAGCATTTTCATGTAATGAAGCTACAATAGCTATATCAAATTTTTCTTGTATTGTGTTTACTTTAGAATGATGAATATGATATGCTCCTAAAGCATATATCCAACTTAAATGAGGTCGAGGATAATTACCTGAAGGAAGATATCCTTCAAAATTCATATCTGATATGTAAAGTATTTTCATATTATTTTTGTATAAACCAATGAACTTGATTATTTAATAAATTAAATTTAGATTTTAAATCATTTTCATCTAAAAATTTATTTACACCTTCTTTCACCATACCCCAAGCCCAATCATCTCCCCATAATACTCCCTTATCAGAAAGTAATTGATAATAATAATATAAATCTAAATAAACATCTATTTCTTCATGTGAACCATCTACAAATATAAAATCAGCTTTAATATTATGTTTATTAAATAATTTATTTAAAATTTTAAAAGCAGTAGCTGATGGATATGGAAAAGGATAAATAATATCTTGAACATCATTTAATATAACATTAGATATAAATTTATGATATAAAGTTGGATAACCATTATTATAATTTAATCTATTATCATTTTCATTTTTAAACATATCATAATGTTCAGGACTACCTAACCAAGTATCAACACAAATTATTTTAGTATCTAAATTTTGGTTTTTAATTTCTTTAGCCATTTTAATAGCTGAGTATCCTAAAAATGATCCTACTTCAATAATCAAATTAGGCTTATATTGATTAACCCATTGCTCATATAATCCATCAGCGGGCATAGATCCAGGTTCAAGAGAATTACCATATTTTGAAGTATCAAAATCTTCATAATATTTTTTATGGTCTCTATCTAAAATTAGATCATTTAAAAATTCTTTCATATTTTAATTTATTTAATTGTTTTATACTATAATGAGTTATTTTCTTTTAATACTTGATAAATAAATAATTTAACTTCATTTGATAATTTATTCCATTGTATTTTATCAAAATCATAATCTTTTAAATTAATATCTAAATATTCTGACAATTGTTTATATTCATCTAATATAATTGTTTTATCCATATATTCTCTTTGAGGATGAAATGCGAAATGAGAACAATAAGCTCCTCCAAATATCATATTTGGTGTTTTAATTTCTTGAGGATAATCTGATGATAGCCATTGTTCTTCGTCTCTACCTACTTTGCCTTCAAATTCTTTAAAAGTTGATCCTAACCATGAAATACAATTAATAGATACCCTACTATAATTTCTTATTATCCAACCACTAAACATAGATTCAGGTGTTTTAAGTTTTTTTAGATATTTATTTAACATATATATATGTTTATCTTCACAAACAGATGGATTTGTAAAAGCTATAGTGTTAGTACAATGATATTCAAAATAATCACTATTACTATAATGACCAAAATTTTGTAACACACTATCAACTACTCCATTATTAATAATAGTTCCATATATTAAAAATGGTTTTTGATTTTCTATTCTGTATTTAGCTAAATTTTCTATACAATTAGGTTGTAACCAAACCATATCATCATCTAATCTAATATACACTGTATCTTCATCAATACATTTATCAAAAAATCTATGAATGTTAAAATTAGTTCCACATTCTTCTTCTTCCATAAATCGTTCATCTAAAGTGATAAATCCTTTATGTTTAGAAGCTAATTCTTTAAAATAAGCTATATCTTTAGGATTTTTAGTATTAACCCAAATTCTATATTCATCAACTACTTTTTTTTCTCTTAAAATATACTTGATTAAAATCTCCATATATTTTTTTCTTCCGGCTGGAGTAACCACTACTATTTTTTTGTCGCCAATCATATTTAATCTATTATTATTATTTTATCTTCGGGAAATTGAAAATGGCAAATTCCATTTATCATTATATTTTTATGACTTGGGTCATATATTTTATTTTGTCTAACAGCATTTAATAATTTAATATACTTATTTTCAGAAACCAAATGATATTTAGAAAGATTATTTCTTTCAACACATTGTTTTAAAAAAGCTTCACACGACCAATTTTCAATATATTCCCAAACTTTTCCATTATAACCAGGAGTTGTTGTTACTTTATAAGTATCATCAATATATTGTTTATCATTTATATAGTCGGTTTTAGACACATTTATAAAATAAAAATTGGTTTGAGGATAAAAATATTCTTTATTATTTATAGCTTGTATAGCTGTTTCAACCGTGTAATTATAAGGAGGAAAAAATCCAGCATAACCAAAACCACATAAATAATAAAAATCCGCCTCTTCAATTTCAATATCTAAAACTTCATTATTTAATATAGTATCATTGGCTGATTTACATAACCATTCTATATTATTTTCTTTACAGTATTCAAAAACTAAATTATCTAAATCACAATAACCAAAATTAACTCCTCTATTTATTTTAGAATCTAAGATAACACAATCAGGAAAATATTTTTTCCATAACTGAGTATTTTCTTTGGTTAAGTTTAATTCATTATAATTAGTAGCAACTATAATTTGCTTGAATTCTTTTAATATATCTAAATTATTAAGAATATATTGTTCTAATAGATATAAATCATCTTGAGATGAGATATAACCTATAGTTCCATAAATGGATTTATTAATAAGTTGTTTTAAAATCATTATGTAAAAAAATATAAGACTCTAGTCGTTCTATAACCCAAGGAGAATTTGGATCTGTTTCTAATATATTAAGTATAATTTTATAATATTCTAATGGTTTTTTTAACACTTGTTCTTTACTAATACACAAATGTCCGGCTGGAGTGAACATAAAATAATCAGGGCAAGGTATATTAAATAGTTGATACCAAGTTGGTTCTAAATTCATATCCGCCCATTCTCCAACAGGCCATATTTTAAGTGATAAATCATCTATAATTACAGAATTAGGTATTCCTGTTTTATCACATAAAAAAGTATAGTAATCAGTATTAAAAAACCAACATCCTTTTATGCTTTGTCTAGCATGTTCAAACCATAATTTTTCATCTCCATTAATAAGAGAAATATAATTTCCAACATGATCAAAAGGATAATCTTGAGAGAAAAAAGTATAATCAGATAAATTATTATAATTATTAACTAAATGATAAAAGAAAGTATGAACATCTCTTCCAACATTAGGTTCAATTAATATTTCATTTGATAATGGTTCAAATCCTTTTTTATAAACAGTAACTTTAATATCTGAATTTAGTTGGTTGATCCAACTATAATCTCTATCATAGGCTGCTATTACTACTTCTTTTGTTTGATTAACCATTGACTTAGTTTATTTAAATTCATTGTTACATTACTAGGAGCACTGATTGGTTTTTCAACTGCTTCAGTTTTAAACTCATCTTTAGTTAATCCAAACCAAGTTTTAATATCTGTTCCTACATTGAATATTCCTGTAGCCTTTGTTTCAACTAACTTAATAATTAAATCAGATATTATATTAACATAATCGCCATTTGTTAATTGATTAATCCAAGCTTGTTTATAAGGAAATGGATATGGTTTATGTGATTCTCTAATAATTAAATAATTTTTAGCTTTAAGTTCTATATAACCATCAGCTAATAATTTAGTATGACCATACCAAGTACTTAAAGGCACAGGAACATCTTCTTCAGACGCATTAGGTTTTGAATTAGCGTAAACATGATCTGTAGATATATGAATTAATTTTATATTATATCTATTACAGTAATCAACTAAATCAGCTACTCCTTTATAATTAACATCCCAATGAGATTGTTTATCATCTAAATAAGTATTAGTGTTAGCGATACAATTGATAATAGTATTATATTTAAGCATTTGAGCTCCAAATTCAGGAAAATCCTGAATAAAATGTTTATCAAAAGTATCAGGTTGGGTTAAATCAAAATTATCTTTTTTTCTTGAAATACAATCCCAACCTGACTGTTTTACTAATTCAGATCCTAATAATCCGTCTCCTAAAACAACTACGTTCATATTAGAATTTTTTAATTATTTGTTCTATATAATCAAATACTTCTAGTGTGTAATGAGGAGCAGCTCCTATAAAGAATACTTTGTCTAATACTTTATTAGCTTCAGGATAGTCTTTATAATTATCTAAGAAACTATATCCAGGATGCATTAAAATATTTCCTGCAAAATAATTACGTGTTTGGATTTTATTAGCTTCTAAATATTCTACTAATCTATGTTTTAATCCTTCTTCTTCACAAATAAATGGAGTTCCAAACCAACATGCTTCTGCTTTGTCTAACATTTTTGGAGTACGAATATTAGGAATATTATCAGTGAATATTTTTTCTAATGTTTCTTTAGATATATTTCTACGAGTTTCAATTTCATTAAATTTATCTAATTGAACTGAACCAATCGCACCTTGTAAATCTAATGGTTTTAAATTATAACCCATATTAGAAAATACATATTTATGATCTATTACTCCATCATATGATTCTAACCAATTATCAAATCGTTTACCACATGTACCACATGATAATAAATTAGCTGAACCTACACAATAACAATCTCTACCCCACCAAGCAATACTAACCATTAATTTTTTTAATTCTTCATCATCAGTACAAACCATTCCTCCTTCACCTGTTGAAATATGATGTGCTGGATAGAATGAGTTAGAAAATGCTACATAATACTCGTTCAAATATTTTCCATCCCATTTAGAACCTAAACTGTCACAATTATCACCTACTAATTTTAAATTATATTTTTTACAGATTTCTAATAATTTATCAAAGTCAGGTGGATTACCTAATACAGGAGAAACAAAAATTGCTTTAGTACGAGGTGTAATTTTAGCTTCAATTTGATTAACATCAAAATTTAATGTATCCCATTCAATATCAACAAATACTGGTTTTAATCTATTTTGATGTAGTACTGATATTGTAGTTGCAAATCCAACAGGTGAAACAATTACTTCATCATCATCAACCCAATTAAAACGCTTCTTTAAAGCAGCTATTAATACTAAATTAGCTGATGAACCTGAGTTAACCATGAATGAATATTTTGTATTAAATTGTTTTGAGAATTTTTTCTCAAATTTAAATACACTTTCACCTGATGTAATCCATTTTCCGTTTAGAAAAGTATTCATTGCTGCTTCTATCTCATTATTATCCCAATATGGACCTGAATAATAGATAGGTGTTTTACCTGGTTCGAAATTTTTAGAGTTATAGATATAAGGAGCAACATGGTTCCCTACTAACTCTTTAATATTGTCTTTTAAGATCATAATGTATTATAATAACTGTTTTGTTTTTCTTGTCTTTCTATTGTTTTTGGATGATACAAACAAAATTCTTCTTCTGCTGGTAGATGAGTAAATATTTTAGCTCCATCAATTCGCTCATGAACTTTATTCACCCAAGTTATACTTTGAGTTTTTCTATATAATCGAGATTGATAATCAGGAAAATTAACCCATCCTTTTTCATCTACTCTCCATCTCCATTGTTGAATATGTTCTGGAGTAATACCTTCTACAGTATTGATTCTTGGAATCCAATATAAATCTACATCTGGATTTGATTCTAATACTTCAGGTAATAAAGCTATAAGTTGTTCATTTGGATACTCATCAGCATCAATTTGGAATATAAAATCACCATCACATAAACTAGCTAAAGTATTTTTCCAATCAGCAAAATGATTATAGAATGGTTTTGCAATCCATAAAAATTCACTATTAGCTGAATGTGTTCTAAGATATTCTTCTACTTGTTTAGAACCATTTGTCTCGTCTAATAAAATAACTATTTCATCTTGAGAACGTTTATTATTTAATAAAAGACTTACTAAGCGTTGTATTTCGCTTAACTCGTCTTTAACTGTTATCGCGTAACTAATTTTCATATTATTCAGGTAAAACTCCTATATAAGATAAAGCGTCCATAAAATTATTTTCATCAAACGGCATCATAGTTGTCATATCCATTCTGAATTCGTAATATTGGTCTTTCTTTCCTTTAATAGGATATTTATGTTTTTCCTCTTCTGTTACTGCTACTGCTTTAACAGCTGCCCATTTCCAACTATTTGAATCAGTTCCATTCGCAAACACCATTCCTTTATCAGGAACATTAATCATACTAGGCATCCACATTTGTTCTTCTTCATCTTTATGAATTATGTCTTTATATAATTCAGGAAGTAATTCTTTTTGTTGTTCAAAGAACTCTTCACCTTCTTTCATTAGTGTGTTAGTTTGAAAACCACACCCGTAACAAAAGTGATTTGTTATTTCAGGAGTTACTTCTTGAGTATAACAAGCATCACTTCCACAACGTTTACATATTGTTAAATTATCCATTTGTTATTTTTTTAAGTTGAGGTAATTTTAAAGTTGCTTCTTTAGGAAATTCAGGAATATTTTTAGTAAATAATTCATCTACTTTATCCTTCATTTTATTCCAGCTAAATTCTGTTTTTGATTTATAAGCTTGACGATTAGCATTATCAGTGTATTTTTTATAATTTTCAAATACATCTTTCATATAATGACCTATTTGTCCTTGATCCACTGAAAACCATAATGTATCTTTTAATAACATTGTATTTTGAGCACTTGGATGGACTGGTGTTAATTGACCTTCAAGCAAACATGTAAATTCTTTATTTAAAAAATCTGTTTGTCCACTCCAATTAGTAGTTATAATAGGTTTTTTAGCTAAACTAAATTCAAGTAATGGTCTTCCAAAACCTTCACCTTTAGTTAAATTAACCATTGCTTTTACTTTTGGATGATTATACAATTCATTCATTTCCTCATCTGTGAATTCACCATGTAATAAGTAAATATTAGGTAAAGTAGTTGCTTTAACTGTTTTACGAATCATTTTTACTCGTTTAGCTAATTCTTCTCTATCAACATATGATGAACTCATAGCTGATGTTTTTAAAATTAACGCAGGTGCTTTAGATTTATTTTTAAATAATTCATAAAATGCTTTAACTAATAAACCTACATTTTTTCTATCTTCACCTATATCTCCTTGCATCCAATGACCTACAAATAAGTAAGCAAATGATTCAGGAATATTATTTATATCTTTTAAAAATGATTGTTTAGTATCTACTTTATCTAATACTTTATAGATATCAGTATTAGCTCCTTCAAATAATACTTCAACTGGTTTAATTAATTCAATTACTCCTTCTTTTTGTTGTGTTTGAGAATTAATTTTTTCAAATTTAGTATCAGTAAATACTTTTTTAGTATGATTAGATGAAACTAAAGTTAAATCCATTCTATTAACACCTTCTAAAAACTCATGTGAACAAGCTGTTGTTTCAATTCCTGCTGTTACTCCAATATTATATTTTCCTAATGGTTGGAATTCATTTGGAACTGTGATTTGCATCCAAACTTCAGGTTGTTTTGGTAATTGAGGATTTGTTAGAATATGCTCTCTTAAAAAGGCCCATTCAGGATTTTCATCCATGAATCCCCAAGGTGTTTCTCCCCAACGTTGAGGAATTAATTTTACTTCGTATCTATCTAATTCGATAATTGCTTTAATTAAATCACGGGCTCTAGCTCCGTAACCTGAAAATGTATCAAATGGTGATGATATAACAAATAATGGTTTGCTCATAACAATTAATATAATAATTTGTGGTTTATAACTCTGTCTTTTACTTCATTTAAATTAATGAATTCATATTTTTCTCTTGGTTTCCAAGTTGCGAATAATTCATCTAGTGTTTCAATAATATTTACACCCATTTTTTCAGATGTAAATCCTGCTTCATCACCTAATGCCCATTCTCTACCTTTTAAACCTCTTGCTTTTCTTTCTTCTCTACCTAAAGAATAAACATTCATTAATTGTTCTGCTGCATCTTCTGATGTGCATCTATCATCCCAAATATAAGGAGTTAAAGGTGAACCTACTAATGATCTATTTGTTGGAAATACTGGAAACGCCCATTCACCACATTCTTTAATTGTACCATTATGGTTTGAAGGAAAATCAGCGTTTAATTCCATCCATTTACCATCTTTAACAAAACGCATTTGATCTTGCATTCCACCTGTTACGTTAGCGATAATTGGATTTCCTACTAATAATGCTTCAGTTAAACTTAATCCCCATCCTTCATTTGATGTTAATTGAATTTGAACATCGGTTATATTATATAACCAGTTAATTTGATTAGTACTTAAACGATTTTGAGAAAATATAACATTATACTTATCTTCATTTAATAATAATTCTCTAACTGCTTCTAAATCAGTTCCATTATCATCTACAATTTGAGTATGTAATAAAAAAGCACATTTTTTAGCTTTTTCTTCTGGTAATTGGTCTATAAAGTATTTATAGGCTAGCATTGTATCAGGAATTTGTTTCCTACGAATGTTTCTAGAATTAAAGAAAACTACAAATTCATAATCTTTTCCTCCAAACATGTTTTTCTTAAATTCAATCATGTCTTTATATTGAGCATGATTTTCATCAATTGGAAACATCATTTCATGATTTAAACCATGAGGAACATATTTAATAATTTTATCTTTTGCTTTATCACCTAATACTAATTTATTAATATTAACTGTTTGTTTTGAAATACCTAATAACGCATCACAAGCTTCATAAAATGCTTTATTATAATGAGGTGCTGGATAATCATCCCAAATATTTAAATAAATAATAGGTAATTTTTTACGTAACTCACCCTCCATTTGGAATAACCAAATAAAATATCTTGGATCAGTAATAATAAAAATTGCGTCTGGTTTTTCAAGTTGGATTAAAGATCTTAATAATGTAGGATCTCCATATCCATTTACAGGATATAAAGTTACAGATGAATCCTTTAAACTTGTACTGTTATTTGTGTCTTGAGATAAATCAAAACGTTTACCAGCATCTGGATGTTGGATGGCTCCTCCAATATTAACCCAATTAAAATGTTGTGCGGTGTGTAAAACTACTTCTCGAGCGACAGTAGCAATTCCTGAATGGACTCTAATATCATCACATATTAGGAGAATTTTTTTCCTCTTCTCAGGAGGTAAATAAGCGAAACTTGAATTCATATAACTGTTTTAATTTATTATAATAACTATTTTTTACTTTTCCAAATTTAAGGCTGTATGACTGTGGATCATTTTACGAAACTCTTCATTTGTTAAATATAGATGGATTGCTCTATCTGCTAGTTTTTGAAATGAGAATTTACGTTTAACACATTCTACTCTAAAATCTTCGAATAATTCACTTTGTATTTTGACACTCGTGAGTGTCATGTCTTTTTTTTCCATAATGTTGTATATATTGATATTTTATTATAAATATATACTTAGTTTAAGAGAGTGCAAAAGCGCATAACTTGTTTGATGAGTATGGGCAGTATTTACAGTTAAACGCGCTTGGATTAGGAGTGTGTGATTTTTCTTTATATGTCCCATCTGTATTAAAACAACTAGTTATGAACTCATTCATAGCGTCTAGTGCTTTATTTACTTTAACTTTACCACTTGCAGGTCTAAATTCCTGAATATAGCGTTGAGCGTATTCAGCGTTCTCATATATTTTACGTTTCAATATAACAAAGTTAATATCGATTGTATCTACAGGAACATTAAATTGTTCCGCGAAGAATTGTTTATAAAGTATTAATTGGAATTGTTTATCCTCATCCTTTTTAGCTGCATCGTTCCATCCTCTAGTAGACGTTTTAAAGTCGATTATAGTGAATGTATTTGTTGGCTCGTGATATAATACAAGGTCTAAATACCCTTTATATAACACGGTTTTATACAGTTTATTTGGATTTAATACGATGGGTACTTCACAACCTACTAAGTGCCAACCACGTTTACTGAAATATTTTTTCTTGTTCTTCTTTAAGTAAGATAATATATTTAATCCATCTTCATAAAATTCTCTTAACTCTTCAGGACTACTGAAGTGTGTCTTAGTATTTTTCTTATATTCATCAGCGTATAAGTCTCTTAGTTTAGATTCAAATATATCATTTAGATCTAAAGCATCAGCTGCTGTATCACTTTCCTCATACATTACAGTAAGGTATTGTTGTACTGTTTCATGCATTGCGGTTCCAAATATAAAATGGATTGAAGGTTGATATAGGTAATTACCTTCTTTGTATTGTAATTGCCATTTGTGGTTACAGGATCTAAACATAGACATTTGACTATACGATATAGTTTTTTCAAATCTATAATCAGTATCTCTAGGTTTATACTTCCTAATTTCTTTAACTATTTTAGGTAATTTCTTAGCCATTATTTCTTCCAAAGACCACGTTCTACTAACTGAGCTATAATTCCATAGTTAGTAATATCCTGATATGTATCAATTAAAGGTTCATTATTTGCTTTGCGTTTATTGATAATCATATTTTTCCAACGATTAACTTTATCACTTAATCTATACCATAAACCAGTTAATGCAAATTCCTTTTCCTCATCATTTGATAATTGAGTTCCAGCTGAAATATTTTGCATACCGTAATCTAAATGTTTTTTAGCAAATAATTCATATTGTTCTAAAATTATTTGTTCATAACCTTTAGCAATAGTAGGATATTCTTTTTGTAATATTTCAATTACTTCAGGTAATTTAGGATAATCATTTAATTTAGTATGAATTGAATAATTTTCTTTTAATTTAATTTGATTTTGAGCTGCTTCTTTAGAGTAATCAGCGTTATAAGGTACAGTTGGTTCTGACATTTCTTTATGAAAATTAATTTCTCTATTATTATATTTTTTAATTGGACCGGACATTATTTTATTTCTTTAATTAATGCTTTTTTTAATTTTTCATCTAAACCTAACTCATTGAATATATTTTCTATTTCCTGTTTAGGTAATATCTTAATATATTCACTAGCTTCCTTTTTTGAACATTCAAAATAAAAAGCTATATGAGTTAGTAGCTCAGGTGAATAAGACTTAATAGTAGATTTTATATACTTACTATATAATGGTTTGTTTGGTAAAATATTTAAGTAAACATTATATATTTGTTTCTTTTCAGTTGGAGGTAACTTTTGAACTAAGTTTGTTAGTTCAATATACTTCTCATCCATACTTAATACTTTATGAGCCATATACGAGTTGAAATCATTTTTTTCATTCTCAGTATATGAATCCCATCCTGTTTTATTTACAGTAAGATTTTTTATAAAATCCCAAGGTGTCATTAGTCTTGTGTTTCGTTTAATTCAGCGTATTCTGCTCTTAATTCTTTAGGTAAGAAGTCAGACATAATTTTTCCTGTTTTAATATCAAAAAAACATGGGATTGGAATAATACCATCTTCTGCTTGTCCGGTAATAAAACGAGATACTCTTCTTAAAATTACTCCTTCTTGGAATACTGAGTTACCTTCAGGTGATGTAACTGGGGTTGTTGTTGTCAAGTCGATTTGCGCTTGAGGTAATTGTTGTTTATTCATTGTTTTCTTTTTTATGTCTTAACCAATCTATATAAAATCCTATTCCTACTATAATATTCATTCCTAATGATGCTATTATTTCGTATATGTCTTTATAGACATTCATTGTTAAATGAACATGTCCTACCATCCAAAACGGAATTGATAAATTTTGAGATATCCAAGATAATAGATATTTTACAAATTTCACTTTATATAACCTTTTTCTTTAATATAACCTTTAATATTTGAGATATACAAGCCATAATGTTTATCTCTTTATCAATCCTAAAATTAGATTGATATTGTGATTCTGAAATTAAGATGATTAATTCACCATCATTTCCCTTACTATATTCCTCTACTCTATCATATAATGCTCTAAATAATTCATCATATTCACTTATATTTGAATCAGCAATAATTTGTTTTATTGTTTTCCAAGATGTAAGAGTAGGTTTAATAAGTTCAGATACTACTTTATCAACATAATTAGAAGCAATTAATACTGACTTATCTAGCGTTAATTTACCATTATGGGTTGATAATTGACATGTATTCAAAATCTTTCTTAGATCGGGATAAAACTGGTTTACTACAGTTTTAATTGAATCTAAATCGTATTCAGTGTTCTCTTTTTCTAAAACAGTAACAACATGTTTTGCAACCTCACCTTTAGATGGAGGTACAATTTTTAATACTTGACATCTAGATTGTAATGGATCAATAATTCGTTCTATAAAGTTACAAGTTAAAATAAAACGAGTACTCATAGAATAAGTTTCAATTACATTTCGTAAAGCGGCTTGTCCTTGAATTGTAATGAAATCTGCCTCATCTAATATGATTACTTTTAAAGGTTTAAATGAGGCAGTTGAGGCAAAACCTTGTACTTTTTCTCGTATGGTCTCAATTCCTCTCTCATCACTTGCATTTATATAGAGGTGGTCACAGTTGATATTGTTAATAAGAAGTTTTGCTAATGTTGTCTTTCCAGTTCCTGGAGGACCATATAGTAATAAATTTTGTATATCATTTTGTTCAATATACTTTGCTATCACTTGTTTTAAGGTATCATTACCTACATATTCGTCTAATACTTTAGAACGATATTTTTCTACATATAACTTATGCTCTCTCATCACTTAAATATAACATTTATTATTTATAAAGCCAAACTGACTCTATTAATAGTCTCCATACATATTGAACTTTTTAGGCGCGACTGGTTTAACCTCAACCTCTTCAGTTCTAATAACATATGCTTTACCACCTATAGGATTTAATTTGAATTCAGCTTTTTCACCTGTTTTATCAAACCAAGCCTCTAACACTTCAGTTAGTGAATTATGGATTTCATTTTCGCCAACTAAAGCCCACCTGTCACCAGGTGGAACTCTGTTAGCTATTAGTTCGTAAAATTCTTTTTTACTTGTTTCCATTACATCATTCCATTCATCATACTACCATAGTCAGGAGATGAATCTTTGTCTTCTGGTTTATCAACGATAGTACATTCTGTTAATAAAATAGTTCCGGCTACTGATGCTGCGTTTTCTAAAGCTGTTCTTGTTACTTTAGCTGGATCGATGATACCTGCTTCTTTCATATTAACAACTTCTTCTGATTTTAAATCATAACCCATCCATGATGTTTCATTTTTAATATCATTCATGATTTGATAGATTCTTTCTTGTTCTACACCAGCATTAGATAAAATTTTCTTAAGTGGAGCTGAACATGCTTCATAAACAATTTGAGAACCAATATCATTTACTTCAATTAAATCTCTCATATGTAATAAAGCTACTCCACCACCTGGTACAATACCTTCTTCAATCGCAGCTTTAGTTGCATGTAACGCATCGTCAAATCTGTCTTTACGTTCTTTAACTTCAGTTTCAGTATTTCCACCTACGTGTACAATTGAAATACCACCTACAAATTTTGCTAAACGTTCTTGTAATTTTTCTTTCTCGAATGGTGTTTTTGCTTTTTCAATTTGTTCCATTAACTCATTAATACGAGCTTCAATTTTAGTTTCGTCACCTTTACCATCTACAATTGTAGTTGTATCTTTAGAAATTGTAACTGAACGTGCTTGACCTAACCAACTAGAATCAAATTTTTCTAATTTCATTCCTTTTTCAGATGAAATAACTTGACCACCAGTTAAGATAGCAATGTCTTCTAAAATCAATTTTCTTCTATCTCCAAAGTCAGGTGCTTTAACAGCTGCTGATTTTAAGATACCTCTTGCTTTATTTACAATAAGTGCTGCTAATGCTTCACCTTCAATGTCTTCAGCAATAACTAAAATTGATTTGTTTTGTTGAGAAATACTTTCTAAAACAGGTAACAATTCTTTTACTTGAGATACTTTTTTGTCTATAATTAAAACATAAACATCATTTAAAATAGCAGTCATTGAATTGTTATCTGTAACCATATAAGGTGACTTATAACCTCTTTCAAACTGCATACCTTCTACTGTTTCCAGATATGTTTCTCCTGTTTTAGATTCTTCAACATGAACAACACCTTCACGACCTACTTTTTTCATTGCTTCAGCAATCATTTTTCCAATTTCTGGATCGTTATTAGCTGAAATAGTAGCTACTTGTTCTAACTGTTCTTCAGATGAAATATCTTCTTTTAATTCTTTACGAAGTGATTCAACTAATTGTTTAACTGCTTTGTCAATTCCTCTTTTAATTTCAACTGCATTTGAACCATTGTTTAAATGATTTAATCCAGCGTTAACCATTGATTGTGCTAATAAAGTAGATGTAGTTGTTCCATCACCCGCATTATCTGCTGTCTTAATTGCAGCTTGTTTAATCATTTTGATACCCAATTCCTCGATTGGATCCTCTAAGTAGTTAATATTTTTAGCTACTGTCACACCGTCTTTAGTAGAAAACACTGACTGACCATCTGTATAAACTACATTTCGGCCATTTGGACCTAATGTACTTGTAACAGCATCAGCTAATGTATTAATACCACTTACTAAGCGTTCTCTAGCTTCACTACCTATTACTATAACTTGTTTACTCATATTATTCTTCTTCGTTTAATGTTGCTAATACTTGATTTTCAGGGCAAACATAATATTCTACTCCTTCATGTTCTACTTTTACTGGACCCATTTGAGGTAAAATTACTTGTTGTCCTACTTTTAATACTGTAGGTACCCAAACTCCAGTTACTGAATAATGACCAGGACCGATTGATACGATTTCTCCTGACAAATTTTTTTCTTTTCCTAAATCAGGAATGTAAAGCGAACCATATGTTTCTTCTTGTTCGTCTTTAGGCTTTACAATTACAGCGTTAAATTCTGCTTTTAATCTCATAAGTCTATTTTAATTAATTGGTTTATTTTGTTTTCTACTTCTTTCCATTCTTCAATATACTCAGAAATTGAGTTATATTCTGCTTTATTACTTGTTTTTAAACTAGCAATACGTCTTAGACAAGACCCGAATGAGGCGTAATAGCCTATTGTTTTTTGGATTTTTTCAACACTTTTAGTGTAACGTTGATCTGGTGTAGCATCCTCTAATACTGTGTAGCAGTATGTATCCTTTTGGATATAGAATGGTTCTAAAAATGGATCACGGATTGTAATACTGTTTGATAACTCTTTTTCTTTCATAACCTTGTTTTATATAAATATGTTTAAATTTCCTTTTGTACCAAATAGTAAGTACTACTTATAATTCCGTTTTGGAATTCTAATTTAATTAAACCCTCTAAGTTAATACTTAATGTTCCTGATATCATATCTTTATTACAATATAATATCTCTTTAATTAATTCTGAATTATAATGTAATTTGTATTGTGATGGAACGTTTTGTTGAGTTAAATTAGGTAAGTAAAATGATACTTTATTTGCGTATTCAACATCTCCACCAAATGTTAATTCTAATTCATGTTCACCATCTTCAGATAATGATGGTTGAATAACTACTGTTTCACTATTTGTTAAGGCACCTTGTGCTTTAATAATTGAACCAATTGCTTCAGAATCTAATGTTGTAGTAATATTATATGACTCTTCAAAATTAGTTTCACCTGTTTTAGGTATAGTTAAAATATCAGCTAAAGCATAGTTAAGTTGGAATTGATTATCTGCTAATAATAGTTTAGAACAAACTTTACCTACTTTAACAGTATTTAATTGAATAACATCTTTAGTAATATCAATTAATTTTACTAATTGAGTTGTATTACTAATTCCAAAACTACAATCATCTAATGGAAATTTAGAGCATCTTACTTCACCTAACATTTCTTTACTAGGTGACATAAATTTAACTGCTAAATTACTGTCTTTAATTTCCCACTTAACCTGCTCAACTAAACCACCGATATGGTATTTTGATATAACTGATTTTAGATCTGTTTTATTTATCATATAGATATAATATAATGAAAATATGGCTACAAGCCAAACTTAAAATTTAAAAAATTTGTGAACATTACGGTTAAATATCGGAGCTCCCCAACCTAAATCTTCGTATACTCCTTCTAATTTATTTCTCATAACCGATTCAAAGATTCGGTCACGGTCAATATATTTTTCAATAAACTCCATTATTTCAGGAGGATCGTTGTAACCATTAAATCCCATAACATCTATTTTATATGGGTTTTCTTTTAGGTAAGCAATATACATCTTATCACCTATTTGGAACGTTGGATATTTTTTATCTAATTTCTTAAATCTTAAAATATCATTGTAGTAAACAGCTGATTTAGTATTAATAGGGCATTTTAATCCTAATCTAGAGAATATTTCTCCGGCTCCAGGTTTAGCAGCTATATAACTAGCCATTTGTTTTAGTCCTGTAGGTTTTAATATCTGATGCCAGTCAATAGTTCTTAATGATTCTCTAAACACTAATAATTGTTCATCAATTGAAGATTTAGATTTACCATACATGATTTCTTTTAAAACATGTTCTCCAAAGTTTCTAAATAAAGGTGGAAAATTAGATTTCATTAGATCCAAACCCATCATTACTAGTTCTTCTACAGGTACACCTTCTTTGTTTACAATTAACATTGCGTATCTTCTCTTACCTGCAAAATAACCTCTTTCAAGTACCACCTCTTGTTTTAACTCAAAATAATGAGGTTCGTCTGGGTATTTAACATTGAATAAATCTTTTACTAATGTATGTAGATTGTTATTGGCTTCTTTTTGAATTTCAGTTGCAATCTCTAAAATATATTTAACCCATTCCTCTTTAGTAGCGTTTATTAAGTCTGGGTTTCTTTTTAATGCTAAGTCTTTAACTTGAATAAATAATGAGTCAGTATCTGATGTTACAATATAATCTTTATCATCTGATCCTAATTGTTCATTCATCCATTTATTAACAAACTTAATTGATTCTTGAGTCAGTCTTTGACCTGTTAAAGTGATTGCTTTACTAATAAACTTATTTCCGTCAGTGTATCTCCATCCATTTTGAGCAAATACTCCATAAACGTCATTCAACTTAATTTTATAAGCATGTTGTCTACTATTATAAAATGCTCCTAATACTGGATCGTTCTTGACTTTATAAGCGTCCTTCATTAGTTTTTTATATTCCTGTCTCTTTTTAAACCAGTCAGTTAAGATTTCACAAACAACACTTGACACATCTTTCCTGAATATAACTCCAGGTGCAGATATAATTAGATCGTTTTGTTCAATTAGATTTACTAGATTTCCTACTGTTGTAACAGAAGTAGATACTGTTCTATCTTTTTTTACTTTTTCAATCTTAATTTTTCTTTCAGGATCCATTTGTTTTAGTTCCTGCAGAGACCACTGGTTATCAAACTTACCATTATTTACAACACGACCTACTAACGTTTCTATTCCCATGTTTAAAGAACGAATTATAGAAGGATATAGCGAAGTAAAGTCTAAGTCAATTACCCAATCATATAATCCAGGTACTGGATCTTTTAAATAACCACCCGCGTAACCAGCTAATACTAAAATTTCATCATACTCATCTTTAGTCATTTGACCACTACGATAAAGTGCTTCTGCTTTTCTAGGATTAATCTCTTTTAAGTATGGATTATAAGTAGTAGGTTTATTAGGTGAAACTACTCCTTTTCGTTTTAGGTAAGTTAAAATAGCACCTTCATTCAACATAGTTGAATAATAGATCTGTTCATATTCAGTATGACATAGATGAGCAATTGTAACTGTTAAATCTATAAACTTCATTCTGTTTTCTAGTTCAACAATGATTTCAACATCTCGAATATTATACTCAATAAATTTTTCTGGGTCTTCTTTAAATAAGTTATCTAATGAACCTTGATATTCAACTTTACCTAAGTCAGCATATCTTAAACCAATATCATTTAATCGATAAGATGGTTCTTGTTTCATGATAAACTTCTTAAACAACAACATATAGTCTAAGTGATTTACTCCTCCTATTACTATTGGTTGTTCAGTATCATATTCTACAGTTTTAATTTTACCAATTGGAGATAAACGTTTACCTTCACTTTCACCTGCTACTTTAGATATTCTATGATATAAATAAGGTATATCAAAGAAACCACTATTCCATCCTGTAACAATAGTAGGATCTAATTGTTCCCATAACTCTAAAAACGCTTGTAATAACTCAGTTTCAGTTGAAAATGGAACTACTTCTTTGTCTGGATTATTAATAACACTTAGATTATTTTGTTCATCTAAAATTAAACAATAATATTTTTTAGTAGTAGCATCATATACTGAGATTGAGGTAATTTTAGCAAGTGCTTGTTTAATACTTTCAGCAGTTAATGCTCCTAATATCTCACACTCAATATCGATATAAACTACATTTTGGAATGAAGGTGTATCATCAGTTTCATAATAAGTGTCGACTAATAAACGAGTTATTTTATCAACATCTTTTTCATAATACTTAGGATTTTTCCAATCATCCATTTTCTTAGTAGCCGATACACAATCACCTTCTAATGTGTATTGGTCTCCATTTATATCATTTACATAATAAGTAGGATAGTACTTAAAATCAGACCAACCATGTTTATCGTCTCGTAAATAATATTTTTTCTCGTTAAAATCGTAATAACAGCTTTGATACATGTTGTTAACATAATAAAAAAGGCTTGGAAAACCAAGCCTTAAAAGATAAAAGATATGATAGATTTAGTAATTTGTCTTACCTTGAAACTGACCATCATATAGGTCTTGAGGAATATGATTTGTAAGCATATAAAACTGACATACACGAGCATTTTCTTCGATGAATATAGTTTCAGATTCTAACATTAATGTAGTTCCCATTTCTTTAGTTGTAAATCCTGGATCCCAAATAGGTGAATTAATATGAGCACCACCTCTATAAATAGAAGAACGTGATGTAATAAATCCGGTAGCGTGAGGAGGAATTGTAACACCTTCGTTAAATGTTAAAGCATAAGCTCCTCTTTCTAATCTCCACATTTGTCTACCTTCAATACTTGTTAAAGGTATTTCAATAAATAATGAAGGATCAACTACTGTTTTTTCTTGGAATACTAATACTCCACCTACAATTTTCTCGATTTTTTTAACTGATAAATCAATACCTACTTGATTTACTTTATGGTAATCGGTACCATTAGTTTCCAGATATTGGAATACTTGATGTCCTGTTAGCAACATAGATTTAATTTTAACATTGATAATACTTCTTGTTTAGCTGTTTTAGTGTGATCTGCAAACGCACCTGATACTTCACTTGTAACCATACTAGCGCCTTGGTGTTTAACTCCTCTACAAGATACACATTGGTGACCTGCATGAATAATAACCATCACTCCAATATTTCCTTCACAAATTTCATTAATTGCATTATGAATTGCTACTGTTAATTGTTCTTGAATTGCACCTCTTCTACCAAAATGTTCTACAATACGATTTAATTTACTTAAACCAATTACTTTACCTTCTGGTCCTGGAATATATGCAATATGAACATTACCTAAGATAGCTTGATGATGATGAGAACACATACTTGTTACTGGGATATCTCTTTCCAAAACAATACCATTATATCCATCACTTGGAAACGCTGTAATTTCAGTTGGTATTTCGTATCTACCTCTCCATAAATCATTTACATATGCTTTAGATACACGGCGTGGTGTTTCCATACTATTAGGATCATTTTTCCAATCTACTCCTAATGCATCTAAAAACTTACCATATGCTTTTTCAGCGTTAGTAATAATTTTTTTCTTTTCTTTATCATTTAAAGAACGATGTTGTCCTTTACTGATTAGGTCTTTTAATTGCAATGAAATACCATTGGCAAAACCTGCTTGAGCTGTCTCTAATTTCTCGATGTCAGCTGTTTTACGTCTATTGTTTATAACTTTATCTTTCATATAACTGTATTATAATAATTTATTTTAGGAATGCCAAACTATAAGGCATATAAAACTGGATGGTTTCTAAGATGACCACTTTCGTTGTCCATCCCCATTCCGCATAACCACTCTTCATCTACTTCAAATCCCCAAACCATATTTTCTAATGGTTCAGTTTTCTTTCTTTTAGCTAAAGTTACAATATTAATTGATTTTGGGTTTTTAATTTTAATGAACTCAATTAAAGCCTTCATTGTATTACCTGAATCGTAGATATCATCTACTAAGTATACATGTTTTCCTTTAATTGGTATTTCTAAATCTTTAGTAATTTTAATATCACCTTGATTATTTTTAGAAACATAACTTTTTACTCTAACAAAATCACATTCAATATCTGTTGTTAATGCTTTTACTAATTCAGTATAAAACATAAAACCACCATTTAGAACACAGACCATAACAACTGGTGTTTTGTCTCCTCTATGTTCGTCTGAAATGTTTTTTGCTAGTACTCTTGTTCTTATTTCTATTTGTTGTTTTCCAAATAGTTCGATCATAACAATTTTTTAATTTTTATAGAACCTTCATATTTTTTGTAACCTGTTTCACTTAAAACTACTACCACAGGTAAGAATTGAACATCAAATAATTCTGATATGAATTCTGTTTCTTCTTCGTCATTATCGATTTCTACTAACTTATGGTCTGGTCTTGCTTTAGCAATTTCGTTTATTGTAGATTTAATTTTAGTGCAATGTTCACACCATTCTGTATAAAAGAAAAATATAGATTTTTCCTTACGTTGTATTGATTCTTTAAGTAATTGCTTATTCATGGTAATAAATATTATCGAGAATGTATTTTACGTAATGTAAATTCATGTCCTGAATCTGAATTAATTTCTAATAATGCTTTAAAATCTTCGGCTTTAAGTTTAGATTCAAATTCTAATACTTCCCCATGACCATCTAAGATGATCACAGGTATAGTAGATTTAGCTGTTTTAATGTTTTTGATAATAACGTAACACATATTATACTCCTCTCTTTTGTCCGTAAGCTATAATATGATCTCGGCCAGTCCAGTTATAACCTTCTCTAGTACACATTTCAATTGAAATTGGATACATTCTAGTTAATTCTTCTGCTGTATCACCAGCTGGCATAATCCATGTTTTGTCTTTAGGAATGCCTAACTCAACTCTAAATGCTTCAATTTCAGCTAAGTTTTCTTCTGTACCATCCCATACTGGTTTTAAATGATAATCAGAATGAAATTCAATCATCTTTTTAATTTCAGGAATGTTAAGACGATACTTGTTATGTTGGTCCACAAACTTTTGATCCACTTCTTTGCCAAGTGGAGTAAGAATCCCAACCCTAGGAACACTGTTACTAAACTTAGGGCTAATAGATAAGAGACCGATAGGAAAATCAGTCTCAATAAAGTGACTACCTTCAGTTTCCATAGTGATAAGAATACCTCTTTCATTTGCAAAATGTGTTAATTCGTTTACTAATGCTGGATGCATTGTAGGTGCACCACCTGTTAACATCATTTCTTTAATATGAGGATTTTCATCATATATTTTAACGATGTCATTGAATGTAAATTTACCTTTTTCAGGATGAATACTTGTATACCAAGAATCACACCATCCACCTTCACCAAACCAACATCTGTGAGTACAACCTGTTGTTCTAACAGCAACTGTAGGTCTTCCTTGTCTACTGCCTTCACTTTGAACACAAGGATAAATTTCTATCACTTGTATTTTTTTATTATAATCTAATATTCTATCCATAACTATTATTCTGCTTCAAAAATTGATGAGTTTTTACCGTGCTCAAAACACTCTACTTTAATTACTTTACAACGACCACCATCTGTTTTAGATAATACATCATTGAATTTATCTGATACTAGTTTAGCTAATGACTCACATCCCATTTTGTCCATTAAATGAACTTTAGCTAATCCCATTTGTTCCATTTGTACAAATATATCAGCATATGGATCGTCTTTCTCAATTAATACTGTATGGTCCCACATATGGTCCATCCAATCTTTTAATCCATTTCCTACTGGTTTGGTTTTAAATCCTCCAAAGTCAACAATCCAATTCATTTCATCTAATTGTTTATCTAAATCTGGTTGGTTAGATGCAAACCATACTTTAAAGTAAATTCCATAACCATGTAATAATTGACAATGTGAATGTTGTGCTTTCCATTGTCTAATTGCAACTGAATAATTGTCAAATACTTTTGTTGAAATATATCTAGCCATATTAATTATTATTGAAAAAATTTACTATATCATTTATTGGTTTTACTCCTGTAAATCTAGCTTTTTCAACTCCATTATCTACTAAAACAACAGTAGGAACACTTGTTACATTATATTGTTTAGTTAATGTGACTTCATAGTCTACATTTACTTTATTTACTGGAACTTGTTTAGCCACTTGTTCCATAATTGGGCCTAATGCTTTACATGGTTGACACCACTCAGCACTGAAATATATAAATCCTTTCATATTAAAATTGTTTTTCGTCTATTAATTCTATTCCTGTATTTTGTTGTCTTAAATATTTTGTATTAGAATATGGGAGAGGTTTTGCTTCATCCCAATTAGCTGACCAAACTGATTGACCACCTAATAAGCCTACAAACACCTCTCCATCCTTATTCAAAACTATATAAAACGGTTGTTTTTCTTCTTTTTGTTTTTTCATACTAATTCCTCTACAATACCAATTAACTCACTTAATATAAGTATAACAGCTGCTAAAGCCAAGTTAAAAGGTAAAGTAATATAACCTAATATTCTAATTCCTGATTTAAGAAAACTAATATATTGATGTAATTTAGGATCTGGTTGCTTCATGAGTGTTTAAATAACTGTTTATATTTATTCCTGTTGTTTTTTCTAAAAAATGAAACTCAGCATGACAATTTCGACATAATAATATACATTTTTTAGATTCGCTTTTTATTTTACTTATACTTGCGTCTGATATTGATATATCTTTTTTATCAGGTTCCAAATGGTGGAAATCAATAACGTAATGTCTTTTATCTTTACATTTAACACATCCTTCAGAACGTAACTCTTCTAATAATTTAGAACGTTTATTACGAGTATTTTTACCATATTCTTTCCATTTATCTGGGTTAGCTTTCATATATTTTTGAACATATGGTTTTACTGAAATAACCATACATTTTTTACATTTAGACATGTAATAACGTCTACCTTTTATATCTGGACTATTTAATGGAAATTCTTCTATAGGTTTAGTAATTTCACAGCGTTTACATTTTTTTTCTGTTTTCATATTATATCTGGGTATCAGTTATAAATATTAGCTGATACCCAAAGACATACTATTTATTAAATTCTTCAATAACTTTAGTTACATGTTTTACTACTTTATCCCATGATGCTATACCATCTTCATCTTCATAAATTACTGGATCAGGACGACCTAATTTAATAAACGCTTCTACACGTTCAACTGATGATGCTGATTTATAATCACTGTTTCCTGATGGATATGGTTTATAAGATGTGTTAGTCCTGCTATATACCGTGTTAAAGTCAAGACCTAGTATATCGCAACACACTGCGCCATCTTTTAATATATCAAATTTATTACCGGTTAAATACGGGGTATAATATGTAACTAAATGTCCATTTTCATTACCTTCTAAAAACGCATTATAATCTGAATCCCTAAATTCTTGACGACAATCTCTATAAATTTGGTGATCACCAGCATGGATACCCATAGCAATTACACATTCAGTGTTATTCTTTTCAGCAATTGATAACGCAACAGCTTGAATAATTGAGCTGAATATTTTATTGCGATTTGGGACTACAGAAGCAGCCATATTACTATGCTCATAATGACCTTCAGGGATATCATCTCCACCTATTACAAGTGCAGAGTTAAGTAATTGAGATAAACCATCTAATTTAATTACTTGATGTTTAACATAATAAGGATATTCTGCTGTTTTAGGATCATTTTTAATGATACAATATGAGTTAATGTAGTCAACTAATTCTTTAGCTCGTTCTAATTCTACATTGTGTTTTTGACCATAGTCAAAAGAAAGTGCAGTACATTGGTACCCATCAGCTAATAACCTTAATAATAAGGTGCTACTATCCATTCCACCTGAAAGCGAAATAACAGCATGTTTTGTTTTATTTTCCATAACTTTTATATTTTATAAATTATCACATAAATTATACCACCATTTATTGTATTATACAATGGTGTTACTGAAATTACATCTGTATTAATTTCTTTTAAGAAATTATTTGCTAATTCCGTAGTATTAGAAATAATATCATCAAATATTTTTATTTGTACTTCTGTTTTCATAACTTTTATATTTTATTATTAATAATATAATAAAAAAAGCTTGGTTTCCCAAGCTTACTTTTAATTTTTTTATATATTTATTAATTAATTACTATCTAAATCTTTTATTCCATTTTTATTTAAAAATTGAGCTATAGTTTGATATAATTTAAATCGTTGATCTTCACTCATTTTAGGTAGATATTTATCTAATAAATCATACGATTGACGTCCAATTTTTTTATTATTTAAATCTTCGTCTTCATTTAATTGACTTGTTCTAGTTAATTTATTTTCTATTAAATGTTTTTTTAAATCAAAATTTTTCATGTTATTAATGTTTTATTATAAATATATAAAAAAAAAATTAAAATATATTATTTTCTATTTTTTATTAAATAATTCTTCAACCTTGTCAACCAACTCTTCAATTATTCTTGCTCTACTATAATAGTCTCGATTAATTTTAAGTTCAAAAGCAAATTCTTTAAATTCTTGCATTTTATCTTTTTCTGTGGTTGTTTTATTATCTTCTTCACAATACATATATAATTGGTGTTTATGATTTAAATAATTAACCAATTCTCCACAATAAGGGCAATTTGAAGGTAATTTATCTTCGTTCATAATAATTTTTCATTTTTATTTTATATTTGTCCTAATGTTGCTCTTGATGAGTAGCCTCTATTTTCTAATTGTTGTTCTTTAAAGAAACCATTAACATTTGCTTCCTTAAACGTACCTAAATGTTTCTCAATTAATAATGTAACAAGTGCATTATAATTATCATATTCTTGAGTTGTTAAGATAACAAATGGTTCCTTTTTATCGACAATTTCTATTAAATCTTGTAATAATAATTGATCCTGTCTTTTTCTTCCTGATTTTAATCTTTCAAAAATTTGATGTAATGAATAGTTTGTTGGGCGTTTTAAAATATCTTCTTCAGGTATAGCAGCAGCAGATATATCGTCAACTATAATGTTATTATTTTCAGTCATTTTTTCAGCCATTTTTTCATCATAGGTTTGTTGAATTATTCTTGATTGTGTTTCCATAAACTTTGATGTTTTTTCATCACTACTATTTAGTAATTGTCCAACATAATTACTTAAATCTTCTATTAATACTCCATTTTCATCATTTATAATTTGATGATTATGAAAATCTTCAAGATAAATTATTTTACTTCCATCTTCATTTAATATAAATGGATTTTGATAATGCTGAACATCTAATGTATTTAATCCTAAATTAAATACAAAATGTTGTTCTCTAATATCGGAGTACTGTTTATTTTCTGGGAAGAAATATAATACCACATAACGATTACCTAATAATGTATTTTCAGTTTTAATAACTGTATTGTTTTCTTTTTTTGTTTGTTTTAATATATACATATGTTTATTTTTTTTTAATTTCTATCTAACCAAACAATACGCTCAACTAAAATTTGAAAATAAGTTATCATAGACTGTAATTGAATTCTTAATAAAACCTGTTGTGTCGCATCAATATTAAATAAAGCATCACTATTAACAAATATTTCTAATTTATCAATTTTTTCTTTTAAATCTTGCATTTCAGCAGTTAATCTTTCTTTAAATGTACTCATTTTAATTTTCCCAAATTATAGATTTATATTTATTTTCAATAGCACTATGTAACATATTTGAAACTTCCATTTTGTTTCCAAGTGCCTCATTTACACATTCAGCTGCAAATCTTTTTGCTACATCTTCAGCATACATTTGCATTAATTCTTCTGTTGTAAAGTTTTCTTTAATTGAATTGTAAAATTCTTTTGCTGTTCTTAATTGATAGATTTTCATTTTTTAGTTTGTTTTAGTGAATTTAAATATTCATTAGTAGTATCAGTTGGCATTCCGAATATTGCCATAACATCATCAACAAACTGAGTTCCTCGTTTTTTACTTAATTTTTTAATCATATCTTTTTTAAGTAATAAATATAGTAATTTTTTCATTTTTATTTTTTAATTTTATAAGTAATTGTTTGAATAGGTTCCATCTCAAAAAATCTTAACTTCCAAGATATATCTTCATAATCACTTTGCTCAGAATATAAATTTGTAATAGATCTAACTCCTAATAATCCTTCATTAGTTTCCCAAACTGATACTGAAGTTTCATACCAGCGATGTTTGTCAATATCTAATTCTGATGCTAACGATTTTGTAAAATATTTTAACATTTCTTCAGGAAGATCTTCTTCAAACTCATAATTTTTTTGAATTATGTTTAAATTATTTAATTTTTCTATTATTTCTTTCATAATATTTAAATTGTATCTTTTTCTTTTTTAGGTTTAACTATAAAAAAAGTCCAAGATTTAGATAACCATCCAATAGTAATAGATTTTGTTTCATATACTTCCTCGTATATAATAAAAGGTAAAATAAAGTATGTTTTCATATATTATTTATTTTTAAGTCCGCTAAAATTTCTATTCCAATAAATATTACCATTTGCAACCATTTTAATAATATCTTCTTCACTCGCACTAGGATTTTCCATTAGAGCACCTTGAACGTAAGCATCGACAATATATTGAGGTATTAATATCTTATCCGCATTAGCATTATTTTCAGTTTCTAAAATATTATACACTTCATTAACAGCATGTTTTAAACCTATCCTGTAATCACCTGTTCTAGTGGTATCTCCTTTACCATGAGCTGAATCCTGAATTTTTTGCTCTAAAGTATTAATTAACTCTTGCAATATCTTTTGTGTTTGTACACTTATATTATTTTGTACATCTAAAGATTTATTTAATGTTTCTATAAAAGATGTCCATTCTTTAGGGGCTTTACCAGTATTTGCTATTTCTTGAATAAATTCTGTTAGTTTTTTATGTTTTTCAAATTCGTACATATTTTTTTTTAATTTTGATTTTATTTACTTTTTTAGCGATGAAATCCATCTAATTTTACCTTTTACTTTTACTTTTTTCATTTTTATTTAATTTTTATTATTAATTTCTAAAATCTTACCACCTAACCAATATTTATATCTACCATATGGGGTATTTATATTATTAAATTGGGGTAACAATTTTGTTTTTATGTTATTTAAATCTCTTTCTTCTAATATTAATTTATCTTTATTAAAAAAATAATAAAATAAATATTCTAAGTCCCATTTAGCAACAAAAATTTTAAACATACTATGTATAAATAATATAGGTACAATAACCATTGTCCAAATTGGTTGGAATGGATATAATAAACTAATAGGCATTATCCTATTTTTAGGATTTAAGTGGTACCCAAATATAATTAGGTATGCACATATAAATAATTTTAATATCATAATTTTTATTTATTCTTCTAAAAAGTTAATTTCTGGTTGAGTTGAATCTACATCCATATATGGATCATTCCATTCCTCATTAAAGTCTTCCCAAAATGTATCTGGATCACTAATATATAATGCTAATTCATCTTCGCTTAATTCATACTCATAAATGTAATGAGTAGTTTCAATTTTTTGTAGTTTTGCCATTTTAGAATGTTACTGTAAAAATTACTCTAATAGATAAATCTTCAGCTTTGTACTTAGCCAAGTCTTTATCTCTAGCTACTTCAAACTCTACTGATTGGCCATTTTTAGTTTCAATCCATAATTCTTTAATGAATTCAGTTGATGTAATTTTGTTTTCGTCATTACGTGTTACTTTGAACACTGCTACTTTGTTTTGCATAATTGTGTTTTGGTTAATTGATGAAATTGCTAAATTTGATGTTGCAAATGTAGGAATATGAGTACTATAATCAGTATATGTTGTACCTGAGTATGATGTTCCTGTACTTAATGATGTTATTCCTTTAACACCTAATAATGTGTTTTCTGTACCTGAGTACGATGTGAATGTTTGTGCCATTTTATTGTTGTTTAAATAATTCGTAATCTTGTTTCTTTAATTCATAATCCATACTATCACGTTTAAACTCCATTTCTTTGTATTTGCGATCTTGTTTATAGTGTTCTATAAACACAGTTAATGTTACCCAAATTGATAATACAGCACAATATAATAATATAATGTCTTGTTTTCTTTTTAACCAGTTGATTAATGTTCTCATTTTATAAACGATTTAAATTTTTTAATATTACTTTGTATAACTTCTATTTCTTTTTTATCAAATTCTCTTTCCATAAATTCTTCAATTTTATTTTTTGGTTTAGTTAATAAACCATATTCCTTATAAAACTGACCTAACGCGCCTACAATAACCGGATTAGATGTGTCGACAGACTTAATAAAAGCATATTTTGGATCATTATAATATAAGAATTCTTGGGGTAACGAGGCTCCTAATAAATGGATATAATGATTATCTTTAATAATTCCTTCTTTATATAATCTAGAAATTACATAAATTCTATTCATCATTTGATTAACTAAATGATTTGGATGATAACCATCATTTTGATAATACTGAGATGAATGATTAAATGCAAAATGCGTATAACCTAAAGCCGCACTTTGATTATATAAATTCATAAAATCACCTAAAGTATGCCCTTGCATTACTACCATTAATTCAGTTTCTTTAGGTAGTTGTTCTTTAATAACATTCATCCAATATTTAGCATTTCTATAAGTGAGTGCTGTATCATTCCATTCATCAGGAACAACAAAAATATCAGGTTTAATTAGATTAATTTTTTCAACTAAATCTTTTTCAGTATGAGTTACACCTTCAAATAAACCATTATCCATGATAATAAAACGACCATGACGTCTAGCTCTAATAAAATATTCTTTATAAGATGTATGTTTGTCAATTAAATGAGGAAGACAATAATCATAGTCATTCCATAAATAAGATTTGTCTAATAAATTGAGTGGGAGTTCGTGTGATATTTGCATAACTTTATTTTATATAAATATAAAAGATTTTATTAATTTGCCAAACTTAATTTTCTTTGTTCTAACCATTTTGGATAATGTGAAGCTATTTCAGTTAAAGTACCTTCTATTTCCTCAAAATACTCATTCACTAAATCTTTAGAACCACCTAAATGATATCTCAATGCTTCTTTAAAATCCTGAATACGATTGAATTCGTCCTTCATCATATCCTCTCCTAAATGTTTTAAACGTTTAGCATAAGATGATATAATTTCGTCTTCTTTTTCTCGTCTAATATTATGTCGTAGATTTTGTTCTCTAATAGCTAAAATTTCTTCAGCCATCCAATAATACTCATAATCTATATACTTAGCATAAGGAGTGTAATCAAAATCTCCATTATCTATTTTATTTTGTAATGGTTGATATTTATGGAGATCTTTATGGATTGGAAATCGTCTCCACCAATAAAATTTATTTGCTCCATTCCATTTAGGTTTTTGAGGTGCTTTAATCTTATGATTATAACCTAATTCTATTAATATATCTTTTGCTGTCATCATTTAAATATAATAAGGAATGGCCCGAAGGCCAAACCTAATTTAAGATAATTCTACGGCTGAGATTCTATGTTTCGATGATTTATCATTAAGTAAATGTTTATTGATATAATCAACTATTAATGCTTTAATAAATGACTCAAATTTAGGTGAATAATATTTATCCATTAATAAACCCATTACATAACTCATTGGTTCTCTTCCTAACTTATACTCGTATTTATACAATTTTAAGAACTTATTAATATTATTTGTTTTAATAAGTGGAGTTATACTATAATAATTGTTATATAATAGTAATGTTACTAATACTCTATTTTCTTCAGGTATTTTTGCGTTCGCTAAAATTTCTAAAGCTAATAATGTATTTTCTGTATCTGAAGATGCGAACATAGATTTTAATGTTTCATATGTTTCCTCATTTAACTCAATACTATCTTCATTAAATTGATGTTGTAATGAACTAGCTAAAACAATTTTTTTAGTTGTGGTTAATGAATCTGCGATTTGTTTTAGTTTTGATATAACTAAACTCATTCCTCTTTGTTCCTCAATTGTAATAGTTGATTTATTATCTCTATTACTATATAACCATAAATTTACAATTTGATAATAAGATTTAATAGTTGGATTTGTGTTTTTAAAGTGACTGTTATTATATCTTATAACATAATCTTTTTCTCCAATACATGCCTCACTATTATATACACTTACAAATGAATCATTACTATGTAATCTATCTTTTATATTACAAGGTAAAAATAAATATTCTGCTAATTTTGATTCTTTTACTTTATCATTAAACCAAATATCATCTATTACTAATGTATTAGCTTTAGACTCATCTGTTACTCGTTTAAATTTAACTCGTTTATTTAAGTCTTTTAATTTATCTCTAGTAATATTATCTTTACCAAAACAAACTATATCTCCATCTTCAATTTTATTATTTTTAAAATTGAGTAAATTAGCTTTGTAAGTATTAACATCTGAAGCTTGTAAATAGCCATATAAGGTATTTGAATCTGTAACAGTGTTTTTTTGGTTAAACCAACCATTTTTATAAAAATATATCATTTTCTTACTTCATTAAATATGAAACCAACTCTTTCTTTAACATTAAGCTTTTAAACTTATTAGCATCACCATTATAAATTGACTTTACAATATGGTACTTTAAATCAACAGCAAATATATCTCCTACAATTATCTCTTTGATTCGATTAATTAAACTATCATCTATCTTATTATCACTAGCATAAAATAAACTATAATTGATTAATCGGGTTGCTAACGTTGAGGCAATATCTGCTCTATAATTTTTATCAGATCCAATACATCCTTTTAATTCACCTAAAATATATTTTTCATTGTCATGAAATAATACATCATGTATTTTTACTAATTTATCTAATTTATTATTGATAAACATTGTAAACATACTTGCAAATTCAACACCAACACTACCTTCTCCAATCATTTGAATTAATGGTAATGACTTATCAAACGATTCTAATGATGATATTGAATTAAAAAACATTGATGTACTTCTTGGATTGACATTTTTGTTAATTAGTTCAGGATGTAATAACATAAAATTGATACATCTGTTATCTAATTGATTTTGTTCAGCCCATTCTGCCCAACATGAAACATCATACTTTAAATTAACTGAGATAAATCGTGTTTTTTGAGCAGAATCAATTGAATTAACAATATAATCATCTGTATCAGGATTACTTGTTAATATGATATGCCAGTCTTTAGGTAGTTTCCAGCTAATATATTCTTGTCTATCAATTAACTCCATTACAGCTTGTATGAATCTCATATCAGCTCTATTCCAGTCATCTAATAATAGAATACCACCTTTTGTTTTACCACTAATCCACTCAGGTGGACAATAACTCATTCGATTTTTACCTGTAAATTTATACCCTAATTTAGTATATTCATCTACTGCATGCTCATCAATCCAAACACATTTCTCTTCCTCATTTTGACATACTTCAAATTGTCTGATTGGAAAACCTACTATGTCTCCTAACTCTTCAATTTGAGCTAAATTTAACTTAACAAAATCTACATTCAACTCTTTTGATAATTGAATAATTGATGATGTTTTTCCAATACCACTTTCTCCTACTACTTCGACACTCACTACTGGTTTGCCTTGTTCCTGGAGAAATCGATTGTTACTAACAATGTGATTTAGGAATGATTTTAAATCCTTTGGATTTAGGGACACTTGATTTGATGATGAAGTCTCCGTACTTTTTTTAGAACCTTTTGCCATAATTTTTATCTTTTATTTCTTAATACCTAAATATAACATCAATTTATTGGGAAGCCAAGCTTTCGGGATCATACAGTTTAATGTTATTTTTATATAATTCAATGAATTTACCCCAACTGTGTACATCAATTACTAATTGATATAACTCTGTTTTAGTTGCTTTAATATCAGCTTGTTCATCACTTAAGTTAAATAGAATAGCCATAGCTATTACTAGATTGTCGTGGTCGTCTGATTTAATCATACTGATTAATCGTTCAACAGATTCAAGATTAAATTCTAATTCCATATTAATTCATGTGTACTACTTTGCCTGGAAATTTTGATGTTTTAGTTTCCCCATCACTTGTCATTACCCACAACATTGGACGTTTAGGAGGTGTAGGAGCCGGTGCATAACCGTCTGTAAAAAATACTAATGTGTTATAAGTTTGAATATGCTGATTAAAATAATCAATTGCTGGTTGAAAATCTGTTCCTCCTCTACCTGTAATAGCAATCTCTTTATCTCCTTTATATTTAAATATATTAGTAATTTTAGCATCACATTCCATTACTGTTACTTCATGACCTGTTTTATGAATGTGTAATAATTGACCTAAAAACTCAACTAAATTTTCACTACTAACTGAACCTGAAGTATCAATTGCTACTAATATATTTTTCTTATGTTTAATTTTTAGAGCTGGATTACCTGGGAAACGTTTATTGTATTTGTTTCTTGATTTTTTAGTAACTACTTTATCTGATGATGATATAAAACGCTTAAAATATGATTTCCAATCAGTAACTGGTACTGGTAATTCAAATAAACTATCAATCCATTCTACTAATGTACCGGGTAATGTACCTCTAAACTTAGAACCTTTTTTATCTAAATGTTCAGCAATCTCTTTTACTTGATGTTCTAATTGTTTACCAATTAATTTTTTTGTTGCTTCATCCATATTTGGATCACCCCACATTTCATGACCATCAGCAAATTCACAACTATCATCTCCTAATCCATCAAGCCATTCTTGAACTTGAGGACAAGTTGATGCTTTATCTTTAATCATATCATAATAAACTCTTGTACCTGCTTTTTCAGGTAAAACTAAATTAGGAACTGAAGTTAAACCTAACCAATCCTTTGATTTATTTTGTTCGTCTATAAATTGATTGATTTCTATATCTGCGGCTATGTTTCTTAGTTTAGCATCAGGATACATTGTTGTGTCTAATAGGAAGTGATGAAACATGATATGTAACAATTCATGTTTTAATAATCCTATTCGTTGAAGTTCAGGTAATGAATTCCAATACTCCGGATTAATTTCTAAAGATTGGTTAATACCTTGTAGTGATACACAAGCAGTTGGGATCTGTGTGTTTTCTCGTTTATTTAATGTTAATAAGAACAAACCATAAAACGGTTCATCTAACATTAATTTCTTGGCTATTTTACTTAAATCTATATTCATATCCTAAACATAACAAAGATATTTAGGAAAGCCAAGCCTATCGTAAAGTTTGAGTACCTTTTGTGTGTTGTGGATGGTAAGGACAATGTCGACAACCATTTCCACAACAATAACCACGATTAATAAGAAAATGGGCCGTGAGAACACGGTACCCATTTTCTATGTAATAATCTTGAGTATTATTGGATTTCGCAATTTCCTCCGGCACATGCGAGTTCGTCTTGTCTTGCTGTGTTGTCATTCATTTCTATTACTTTAGATAAGTCAATGTTATGTAAACTTTTTACCATTTCATTAAATTTGTCCTCATCTATGGTTTCAAATGGTGCTTGAACGTAAGTGTGATCTGAATGTGGTAGGAATGATAATGCTGTAAAGTATTCTTTGTTTTCAAATACCCATTCTCCAATTGTATCCCACTCATCAGGTTTAATAGTTACAGTTGCAGAAACATTATGCATGTTAGAACCTCTTCTATGTCCTGGTTTAATCCAATTTTTATTAATTGTTTTAATACGTTCTAATAAATCAAGTGCTGATTCTGAACGTGTAATTGCTCCTTGAGGTGCTTTTTGTGGAACTGAAATTACTGCTTGAATAGTTGGTTTAAAGAAATCATCTTCTAATAATTCTGGATGATAGATACTTAAGTAAGTATATAATGCTTCATTTTTACCTACTCTAATTCTTCTAGCATAAAACTCAT
>Ga0208644_1000149_pt1 | contig 47284 bp, 63 predicted proteins | sample VirMetDEL_Nov_18_FD_184517 | JGI IMG/M metagenome (GOLD analysis project Ga0208644, IMG submission 184517) | Aqueous microbial communities from the Delaware River and Bay under freshwater to marine salinity gradient to study organic matter... | ecosystem: Environmental > Aquatic > Marine >...
CGGCGACAAGTACAACGAGAATATGTTGAAAGACTTAGAAACTCGTAAATATGAATTCGCAAAGGAATAGATCAATGCATATGATTGACGTAATGAACAAACTTAAAGAAATCGCTGAAAGCGGTTATGATAATGAAGACATCCAACGTGGCATCGACGCCGCAGCTACTCAAAAGTTTGACGAAGAGTCTGTTATGAAACGCGGCAAGCAAAAAAAGATGAAACGTGAAGATCAAAAGTTAGACAACGATGAGCAGGACGAAGAAGATATTCACCCTGAATGGGAAGCTGCTTTAGCTGCCGCTGCTAAGAAACGTGCTAATGATCCTACAGTTAAAGCCAATGACGCTGCTGAAAAGGCTTTTGGTGGTACTCCTCTTTATGATCCAGAAGGAAAACCGCAGTTTTCCTCAAACTGGAAACCAATACGTAAGCCAAAACCAAAAAATAGCGATGTAGCGGTAGATGCTGTTGAAGAAGTTCACGAGGAAGTTGAAGAAGACACCAGCCTAGCTGATATGCTTAGACTAGCAGGTCGCAGCGGTGTAATGGGTATGAATCAGAACAACCTACTCAGTGAGAGTGTATATCATGAACTTGATGAGGCTGATCTAGAAGAAGCACGTTATGAGACAGATGAAGTAAAGGCCATCATTGCCAAGCATCTGGGTACAGCTCGCCCACTAACAGATGCTGATATGGACAACAGTGAACTCCACCAGGACCTATACGATTACTTTGTCAGCAGTGGTGATATGCCCTATGGTACAGCAAAGGCACGTGATGACGATCCATACGAGTGGATCTTCAATAGACTGGATCAATTGGGTATGGTGGAATCTGTTACAGAGGCTGAAGAAGTTGAAGAAGAAGCCGTTGAAGAAGTTCACGAGGACGTTGAAGAAGACACCAGCCTAGCTGATATACTTAAACTAGCAGGTCGCAGCGGTGTAATGGGCATGAGTCAGGGTAGTGTTATTATTGCTGAAGGTACAGAGCTTGATGAAGCCATATTTTCTGAAAATATGCAATCTAACGCAAGAGACGAAGCATACCAGCTCGCAGAAGATGGACTGGTCAGTTGGAAGAACTTGGCAATCATGTGCTTGCTGTATATGAGCAACGACGATGTTGCTGATATGTTGGACAGTAACGAGCTCAGCAACCGCTTCGGAGATGACGAAGTCGATCGTCCTTATCGAAGACGAGACGAAGTTAAAGTTGATGAAGCCAGTTGCGGATCTAAAAGGAAACGCATGTCAGCACTTAGCGAACTAATGCGTCTAGCAGGTTATGAAAACTACCAGGAAAAGGTAGAAGAATACGCTAATGATCCACAAGAGGAATACATGGACACTGAAGACCAGCTTATTGGTCTAAGTGGCGGCATGAATGGTCCCAAGAAGATGTATCCAGCCGCAGCCGGTGGTGACAACCCCATGGACCAGGAACCCAGAGAAATTGAAGAAGCACCTGTAGCAATGAAAAATACTTCAGTACCAATGAAGAATACTGCTGTAGCAATGAAGAATACTTCAGTACCAATGAAGAATACTTCAGTACCAATGCAACCAGGTCAAAAACGTGGAGATGACGGCTGGAAACCAATTGGTGCAGGCGGAGATGACGGCTGGAAACCAATTGGCAGCACAAGCAAAGCTAATAACCAAGAACTAGACATTGCTCCCGGTGGAAACAACAAGCCTCAAACAAAAATCGGCGGCGCAAGCAAAGCTAATAACCAAGAACTAGACATTGGTGTAGATGAGCCAGGTAGTCCAAACAACCAAGAACTAGACATTGCCCCCGGTGGAAACAACAAGCCTCAAACAAAAGTTGTAGGTGAACCAGCTACAGGTCAAACAGCAAAAGTTCCTGTACTTAACAAGCCAAAAGCAAAAAATCCAAAAGCAAAAAATAGCGATTGGTCAAATATCTATAATGAAAGTTTTTTCAAGAAGTACGATGCTTTTGTACAAAGTCTGAAACAGGATAGCTAACGCTTACTACTGTTAGCATTCCACTAGCATATTAAGGTTTTACTTTGGATATTAGCCAAATTAAACAACGCTTAGAAAGCATTCAAAACAGTTGCCCTAGAACTAGGGCAACTGAATGCTTTTGCGAAAGTATTAGCAAGATACAAGAAGCAGAACAGGACATTATTGCTGTCTGCAATCTTGAACACTCAGACACAGTGACAGGAACCATTCTGTTTATGCAGCGTGGTGACAGTCCTACCTTAATAAAAGGAACAATTAGTGGATTACAACCTGGCAAGCATGGGTTTCACATACACGAGTATGGAGACCTGAGCAAGGGGTGCGAATCTGCTGGTGCTCACTACAATCCTGACGGTGTAGATCATGGAGATCTAGAGCAGGGCCATGTGGGGGACTTAGGCAATATTGAAGCAAACGATCAAGGAATCGCAAACTTTAGTATTGTTTCAAAACGTGTTGATCTTACAGGTGATCGTAGCATCGTGGGCAGAGCCGCAGTGGTTCATACTGATGAAGACGATCTAGGTCAAGGCGGAGATGAAGAAAGCCTCAAAACCGGTAATGCTGGGGATCGATTGGCATGCGGCGTAATAGTCCTTGTCAAAACAGATACCTAAGGAGATATAACTATGAAAATTGTAAATTGGATTAAAGATCGTCTACATGAACGTACAACATGGGACGGCGGTGTAGTAATTGGAATCAGCGTACTAGTTCTACTTGCAAGCCCAATTATTAAGTGGGTAGCTTATGCAGGGCTAGCCTATGGTGCTTGGACACTTATTACTAGAGAAGACTAAGCATACTAGTTTTAAATAGGAGGGAAATCTATTCCCTCCTATTTTTTATCTGTGTAAATATTATTATGAGAGACGAATATACAATTACATTCAGGAAGGTTATTCAAGAAACACTAGATGAAACCGGTTATACAATACCTGATGATATAGAATTGTATATAACAGAATTGTTGGCTTATTTTATTGATAAGTCGGATTTTTTGCCGCGAACATTTGCTGAAGAACTATATAAAATTGATAAAAGATCCGGTTTCACAGCAAAAGAATTAGGCGATACTTGTTTGTTTGTTACTGGTGTTTTCCCTAGTTATGGTAAAAAATATGGCTTAAATAAATCATATTATAAAAACATAGGCAAAGCTAGTTATGATCAAGCAAGCAAGATATTAAACTATAGTCTGTTTTCCTCTCTGTGCATGCATTATGACTTTCTAGAAAGTTTTATTACAAGAGTTACTTCTAAACCAATACCCATTATAAGGATAGGTTAATGTCTCGAAGTTTAGACGGTGTATTAATTAAAAAAGCCAACAGGCAAGAAAGTTACACACACAAGCAGATTCAGGAGTTTGCTGCTTGTGCAGATTCTGACACAGGACCAATGTATTTTCTAGAAAATTATTTCTACATACAACATCCCACTAAAGGAAAGTTACTGTATAATCCCTATGAATACCAGAGTAAACTATTAGATACCTATCATAATTTTAGATTTAATATAAACATGTTACCCAGACAGACTGGTAAAACTACAACTGCTGCTGGATATTTGCTCTGGCGTGCTATGTTTATACCTGATAGTATTATTCTTATTGCTGCTCACAAATATTCAGGCGCCCAGGAAATCATGCAGAGAATAAGATATGGTTATGAACTATGCCCTAATCATATCCGAGCAGGTGTCACAAGTTACAACAAGGGCAGCATAGAGTTTGACAATGGTAGCCGTATTATAGCACAAGCTACAACAGACAATACAGGCAGAGGTTTGAGTATCAGTTTATTATACTGTGACGAGTTTGCGTTTGTTAGACCCAGTATAGCAAAAGAATTCTGGACCAGCATTTCTCCAACACTGGCAACTGGTGGACAAGCAATTATAACAAGCACACCAAACAGTGACGAAGACCAGTTTGCTTTAATATGGAGAGACGCAAACAAGTGTTTTGATAATCATGGCAATGAAACAGATGTGGGCATAAACGGATTTAAAGCATATCGCAGTTATTGGTGGGAACATCCTGACAGAGATGATAAGTGGAAAGACGAGGAACTGGGTCGTATTGGAGAAGAACGTTTCCGCCGCGAACACGACTGCGAATTTATTATCAATGACGAGACTTTAATTGATAGTTTAGTTTTAACAAACATGCTGGGCTCTGATCCAATACACAAACAGGGCACAGTTCGCTGGTATAAGATGCCAGAACGTGGTTGTACGTATATTGTAGCCTTGGACCCAAGTTTAGGTACAGGCGGCGATCCAGCAGCAATACAAGTATTTGAAGCACCCAGTATGATACAAGTTGCTGAATGGTGTCATAACAAAAGTGCTATTCCCCAGCAGATTGACATACTATCAGGTATATGTAAGTTTATAGGCGAGCAAACTGGAGATGAAACCAGTGTGTATTACAGTGTAGAAAACAATACACTGGGCGAAGCAGCTCTTATTAGCATATACGAGCGTGGAGAAGAAAACATTACAGGAATATTTTTAAGTGAAAGTAAAGCACACGGCAACAGCAGACGGTTTAGAAAAGGTTTTAACACCACTCAGCGCAGTAAACTAACCTACTGTAGTAAACTTAAAACCATGGTAGAAACCAATAGACTTAAAGTAAAAAGCAAACTACTTGTTAGTGAGCTAAAAACATTTATAGCAAACGGCACCAGTTATGCTGCTAAGATAGGTGAAACAGACGATCTAGTAATGGCTACCCTACTGGCAGTAAGAATGGCTAGTGAAATTAAAAACTATTTGCCAGAACTTGACAGCCATATGAGAGACGGAAGCGAACAAGACATAAAACCTATGCCCTTTGTTATTGTTTAAAGTAATAAATACAGTATAATGGCAGACACAACATCAAAAGACTTATTTAATAAACTTCGAGGCAAGTTCAGCAATCTTACACTGGGTAGGGAAGATGGCCAACAAACACTCGTGCCTCAGGAAGCAGTATTTTTTGAATTTGACTATACAAACCAGGGACAAAAGCTGGGTAGTGTAGTCGTAAGTCTTGTAGATGAAGGTGCTCTTAAAGTCTATTTTAACAATGACATAGTTACAGAACAGGATGCTGATGCTACACAAGGGTTTTATGATTTCCTAACAGGTCTAAAACATTTTGCTACAGCCAACATGTTGAACTATGAAGCAAAAAATATCAGTAAATCCAGATTAGACAAAAAAGATTATCAGTATCTTGCCAATCAGAATAAGACAGAGGATGAACTTGCCATGGAGAGCAGATTATACGGAAGCAAGCAAAAAAGTTACCAGGATCTTAACGGTGCAAAACTTATTGTTCAACATAGTCACACAGTTGATGAAGAACGCCATGGCGCTCGCAGTAGAAACATTAAAGCAATATATATTGAGAACAGCGATGGCGAGCGTTATAAGTTTGAAAATAACTACCTGCCAGGCGCCAGAGCAATGGCCCGTCACGTAAGCAATGGTGGTTATCCCAGAGATGAACATGGTCAACACATTTCAGAAATCATGGCTGAAATGAGTGAGCTAAAAAACTTTGTACGTGGTGTAAAGCGTAATAATTATGTTAACGAAGATGCTCAAGAGATTATTGAAAAGGCAACTGGTAGATACTATGGACTTAAGAGCACACTAGAAAGTATTAGTCGGCAGCGTGGCTACGCTGATTATTTTGAAAACTTTGTTCCTGATGCTGTAGAAGTATCTGACGATGACATCAATGACATTAAATCTAAACTAACAAGATCAGTATTTGATGATACACTGGAAAGCAGTTTGTCTGCTGTAGGAAAAGCAATGAAACTTAACGAAAAGAAAAGCGGTGACTTTTATGACTGGGACGACTGGTCAAGAGCAGCCAAGAAAAATGGCGCTGAAATAAAAGGCGATATTAACCATGCTGTAGCAGTTGTAGACGGCCGTGAAATTGGCGAATGGAACCAGGACGAACAAGATCGCACTGGTGATAAGATTGCTAGTAGATTTAAGAAACCTGGTTATGGTGAACTTAACATGGGAGATGCTGACTTAGCTGACACAGCAGAGCGTGATTTTCAGGTACCAGATGAACTTAAACTTATTCCAGGCGAGATGCCTCAAGTTAAAGCTAGAGACGGCAAAGCAGTACTTCAAATGGCACTTGTAGATATTGCTAGCAGAGCAGTTGATGATGAGGTAAGTGTCTTTGCTGCTGACATGGCAGAAAAGATTGGCAGTCAAGGTGGCCCATTTGGACAACAGGACACACCAGAATTTAAAGAGCAAAAGAAAAAAGCAATACAGCTAGCAAAAATGTATCTAGCTCAGCATCAGAATGTAAGTGAAGCAGGAACAGGTGATGCTCCTATTAATAAGATGAGCAGAGAAGATCTTATTGATTACTTAAACATCAGTGCCAGTGAAGCAGAAGATATGAGCACCGAAGAATTACGTGATGCTGCTGAAGAAAAAACAGCAGACATGTCAGAGTCAGGTGACAAATACTTCAGTGCTTACGAAGACAGCATGTCAGAAATCATTGGAGAAAAGAAAAAAGTAGACCATGATGGTGACGGTGATAACGATTTTGACGACGTTATGATCGCTCGTATGGTAGCAAGTGGCATGGATAAAGACAAAGCTATTGCTAAAGTAAAAAGTAAAAAAGAAGAAGTTGATGAAGGTAAAATGTCAGATATCGACTCACATGTTGAAGAAATGATAGCTGACGGTGCAACAGATGAAGAAATCATGGCAATGCATCCAGGCATAGTTACACAGGAATATTTGGATCAAAAACGAGCAGACTCAGATGAAAAATATTATGATGACATGGAAGAAACAGTAGTAGAAGGCACTGACGATTTAGACTGGATTAAACGTATGTCAGGCATAGGGTCAAGTGCAAGAAGCAATCACGGGCTTAGAGAAGGCGAACCAGGCTATCAAATTAAACCAAGAAGTGTAGTTGCTAGAGAAATGCAAAAATTAAAAGACATTGAAAACAATTAATACACTACATTAACAAAAAACTAAGGAGGCTTTTATAGCCTCCTTTTTTTTTCAGAAAACTTAGATTATTTTTATTGACTAGATAAATACTAATGTCATATACTATAAGAGTTAATGTAGTGTATGTCCTAGGCATACAAAAGGCTAAACAATAGGCAAAAGGAGAATAGGCACTATGGCATCTTTAGCAGAAATCCGTGCAAAACTAAAAGCACAAGAGACACGTTCAGAACGTGTAGGCGGCGGCGACAACGCAATCTTCCCACATTGGAATATCCCAGAAGGCAGCACAGCGGTTGTGCGTTTTCTACCAGATGGTGATGAAACAAACACCTTCTTCTGGAAAGAACGACTAATGATACGACTACCCTTTAATGGTGTAAAGGGTGAAATGGACAGCAATCAGGTTGTTGTTCAGGTTCCCTGTGTTGAAATGTGGAACGATACTTGCCCAGTATTAAGTGAAGTACGAGGCTGGTTCAAGGACTCAAGTCTTGAAGACATGGGTCGCAAATACTGGAAAAAGCGTAGTTACATTTTCCAGGGATTTGTAACTGAAAATCCCATGGCAGAAGACAACGTACCTGAAAATCCAATTCGCAGGTTTGTTATTAGTCCCAGCATTTTTGGTATTATCAAGGATGCGCTCATGGATCCTGATATCCAGGAACTTCCCACTGACTATGATGTTGGACTTGATTTCCGCATCACAAAGACAACCAAGGGTCAGTACGCTGACTATAGCACTAGTAAGTGGGCTCGTAAGGAGACTGCACTAACAGAGGCACAGAAGGCAGCGATTGATTCCTTTGGCTTGCATAACCTAAACGACTTTCTACCCAAGCGTCCTAACGAGGTAGAACTAAACGCTATCAAGGAAATGTTTGAAGCAAGTGTTGATGGCGCGGCTTATGATGTTGAGCGTTTTGGACAATACTATCGTCCATATGGAGTTGATGCTCCAGCAAGTTCCTCTACAACGGCTGACACTCCTGCACCAGCAGCAACCCCAACTGTAACTGCTCCAGTAGCAGAAGCAGCACCAGAACCTGCTCCAGTAGCAGAAGCGCCAGCAGATTCAGGTGGCAAGAGTGCTGATGACATTCTTGCAATGATCCGAAGTCGTCAAAAGGCCTAATACATCTGGGGGGAGAGGATAAAACTTCTCCTCCCACTTATCTTTGCCTTATGATGGAGAATATATAGAATGAACTTCTTTCTTCAATTTAACAAATCAACTGATATATTGCCATTTGTTGCAAACAATAATAGTGATATTTTAGTTTATTATGTTAATGAACTTAATTTAAAAAATAAAAATGAGTTTGGGACAAAGAAAGTTTTTATAAATCCTGCTGATATTTGCGATCTTACCAATGAAATAAATGAATATTTTGAATATTATACAGATTGTAAATTTAACATATACAAAAATTATGAATATTTTGATCAGAATGTACTAAACAAGTTACATGCTGATTGGGCACACGCACAACATAATACAAAAGTAGATGTAAAGAACAAAGGACTCTTAGAATATTATTCAGATGATAATCTTTATCCTGCATGGAATGAGGTAGCTACAAAAATTAACAAAACGGATCATTATAATAGTTTAAATACTACCATACACCGCATTGAAACTCAGTTTAAGACAGTAAAATATGATGTAGGGCATTGGCTACGAATAGACAACCCATTTCCAAAAAATCGTTGTACAAATGACGTTTGTAATTTTAGATTATCGTTCAACCATCTTGGCAGGACGCTGTATAATAAATTTATTACTTTAGATGATAAATTAGAATTTAATGATGAGAATACCTACAACGAATTACTAGGATTTGTTGATGTTAGTCTTTCTCGCCCGCAGACTATACCACTTAGCAAAGAATACAGCAACTGGTGTAAAAAATTAAATAGACAGCCGTGCGGAGATTTTCTAAACATAGGAAATTTAGTAGACTATAAAAATAGACTGACAGAGTATAGACAAATAGTTTATAATAATAGAAATAACAGTTTTAAGATTAAAATAGAGGATTAACAATGGCTAAAGCATTTGACGTAAGTAAATTCCGCAAGGATATCACAAAGAGTATTGACGGACTTAGTATTGGATTCCATGATCCTACTGATTGGATCAGCACTGGTAGTTACGCACTTAACTATCTTATTAGTGGTGACTTTCACAAAGGTGTTCCCATGGGTAAAGTTACAGTATTTGCTGGAGAGTCAGGCGCCGGCAAGAGTTACTTTGCAAGTGGAAACATTGTAAAAAATGCACAAGAACAAGGAATCTTTGTAGTCTTGATTGACTCAGAGAACGCACTTGACGAAAGTTGGTTGCAGGCACTGGGCGTTGATACTGATGAGAGCAAACTACTTAAATTAAGCATGAGCATGATTGATGATGTTGCTAAAACAATCTCAACGTTTATGAAAGACTATCGCAGCATGGCAGAAGAAGATCGTCCAAAGGTTCTGTTTGTTATTGATAGCTTGGGCATGCTACTAACTCCAACAGATGTCGATCAGTTTGATAGAGGCGATATGAAAGGTGACATGGGTCGTAAGCCCAAGGCACTAACAGCATTAGTGCGTAACACCGTAAACATGATTGGTAGTTATAACGTGGGTATGGTATGTACCAACCACACATATGCTTCACAGGATATGTTTGATCCTGATGACAAGATCAGTGGGGGACAAGGCTTTATCTATGCTAGCAGTATTGTAGTAGCAATGCGTAAACTTAAACTCAAAGAAGATTTAGATGGCAACAAGACCAGTGAAGTTAATGGCATCCGTTCAGCATGTAAGGTTATGAAGACCAGATACGCAAAACCTTTTGAAGGCGTACAAGTAAAGATTCCTTATGAAACTGGTATGGATCCTTACAGTGGCCTAATGGATATGTTTGAAAAGCAAGGCCTACTCGTAAAACAAGGCAATAGGCTAAAGTATAATACTGCGGCTGGTGAAGAAATCCTAGAGTTCCGTAAAGGCTGGGATGGAGAAAAGTTAGAAGTTATCATGCATGATATATCACAAGGTTTGGTAAATAACTCCGTAGAAACTGCGTCTGAGGAAGATGCAGATATTGTAGAGGAAGAATAATAATGGAGGATGAACTCTTAATAGAGACCTGGATAATTTTAAGAGAGTACATCAAAGACAAACAGAATGCAGCAGATCACTGGATTGGTGAACTTATAGACTTAGGTGTCAGTGATGAAACACTGGAAGCACTTGCTGCTGAAGACAAATATCTAGCAAAGGCCGTTGCTTATAACGATAACGAAGAAGAAGACCATGATGATGAAGACTACTGAATCATCAGTTGACAAATCAACAAAAAACTATATAATATTAATATGACAAACTGGTATACAAAAGTTACGGATAATCTGGCCAACATACCAGATTTCATAACTTACTACGAGGCTGAGCTGGAATCAGCTAGGCGTGAAGTAGGTATACACGGCTTAGTAGAAAAGAGTATAAAAGAACTTCCTGCAATTACTGAAATTAGATTCAACCAATTGCAGGAAGTCGAAGCCGTTCTTAATTTTTTAAACATACAACTACGCAAAATACGCCGTAAACATTTTGTTAAATATCTTGAAAACTACCCACGAGCACTCACTAGCAGAGATGCAGAAAAGTATGTGGATGGTGAAGATGAAGTGGTGGACTTTGAATCACTTATAAATGAAGTTGCCCTGTTACGCAACAAATGGTTAGGCATCATGAAGGGATTGGATTCCAAGCAGTGGATGTCTGGACACATTGTAAAATTAAGGTGTGCTGGTATGGAAGATGTTCAAGTATAATGGACAAACATCAGAGAAGTATTGAACTACTTAAAAAAGTGGAGACCTTCTTGGAAGATTTTGAGCAAGAAAAATACACCATGCTCAAGGCAATGCAGGAAAAAGAAACAACAAAAGAGGGTTGGGCAATATACCGAGATTGTCAAAAGTTTTATACCAATGCTAGACGTGAGCTAAACAGTGCTCATAATATTTGTTTAGACGCTGTTAAGCGGCCTACCAGTGGAAAGATCAAAAATATAGAAGGGCATCTACAGTTATTTGATGAAACCTGGCAGTATGCCAGGCAGTACAGCATGATGGGATTATTAAGAAAATGATATTTAATAGTGAACAAGAAAGCCACGAGCACAGTCTTCAAACACTGGAACAACTCAATGAACACTATGAATTTAAAGTTAGTGTAAAAAATGTGCTGGATATTGGCTGTGGTAAAGATTTACTAGACCTCAAGTACTGGGCTAGCATGACTGATGAGTTTGATGAGGACAATCCAGGACGGCCACTTAATATTGATTGTGTTGGATTAGATAAAATTGACATTAGTGAGACTAGCGAAAAAAATATTAAATTAAGAAAACATGACTTTAATCTAGAACACGGCTTTGGTGAGTTTAAAGATAACTTTGATGTCGTCTGGTGTCATGATGTGATGCAGTTTAGTTGGAATCCGCTATGGTTTTTAAATAATGTTAATAGAGTAACAAATAATGGAGGTATGCTATATTTGTGCGTACCAAGTACTATCAATGTACTGTACAATCAATTTGAAAATTATACATATTCTGGGCAATTTAGTACTTTTACCATGACGCAGTTAATATACATGCTTGCTTTAAATGGCTATGATTGTAAAGACTATTATATTAAAAAAGAACCCTATGTTGATTTATTAGAAGTAATAACTTATAAAATAAGTGATCCGCTGGACTACAACACAAGTTGGTATGATCTATTAGAAAAAGATCTACTAACACCGAACATGAATGAAATAGTAAACAAGAAAGGTTATTTGACAAATCAAGGGTTAGTTACGATTTGGTTGGATGGTCAAGTATATGATTACAGATATGAAAATTAGAGTTTTTGTCTAATTCTGTGCCAGGGTATAGATATTTCATCTGCTTTGTATTCTATGTTACACATACGTATTAGCCAGTCTTCTCGATCATAGCAGATACGTTCTTTATAGGTGCTACTCATTTCCCAAGCAAGACTATGACAGGTAGTAATAGCAGGTATACCCTGTATAATACTGTTTACGCCTGCATTACTACTATGACTAACTGTTATGTAAGTTTCTTTTAGTTGATCTTCAAGATCAAAACTGTCATAGGTTTGCTGTACTTTTTTAGCAATATTCCATTCACAATTATGATCTTTGTACCATTGCTCGTCTTGTATTTGAAAATGCACACGTTCTCTATAGCGAGGATGCGCTCTTAGTACAATAGGTTTGTCGTAGTATTTGCGTAAGTCTGTTACAGTTTCGCGGAAGTATGTATCCATGTCCGGCATGTCCTCCCACTGTAAACTATGTGCATGCTGCCCGCATACTAAGATGTAGGGTTTGTCCTCTAACACCCACGGTGCTTGTTCTATACCTAAATGCTTGACCCTGTCAGGATTTACACCTACATCAAGTGCAAAGTCGGCGTCACGATTGATGCCATTAATACCTAACTTCCAAGTTTCGTTACGTATCAGTCCGCCAACTTCTATCACTACAACTGGTTTACCTTGTGCACGGTATTTGTCCCATACTTGTTTGTTGCCGCTCATTTTGCCAAACCAGAGCACACTCCAGATAAGTGCAGCGTCTGCATCAGCATTGCGGTCTCCTTCCACTAGTTCATCAGTGCTTTTTATTGCCGCCAACAACTGTGGGTATACCATCTCCTGATTGTTAGGTAAAAAATTTGGAAAGTGTGCTATTTTCATTATAGATCTCTATAAAATGGTTGTTGTGTTCTAATAACTTCCTGTTCGTGTTCGTTTACATATTCAGCATAACTGGTCATAACTGAACTCCAGTCTTCTGGTGCCTCAGTTACAGCTCTAAAAGGATACCCAAGTTCGGTTAGCAGTTTGCATGCTTCGGTGTACCTTCTTTCTCTTTCGTACATATTGAGTTCTGGATTTTCTATGTTTATCCATCCCATAGGGTTTCTACTATTATATTTGTCTGCATACATTATATTTGGATCCAAGTACAACGGAGTATCTGGAAATATCTGACAGGTGCTACCAACATTTACTTCGTATATAGTGCCGTTGTCACTGTACTTTTTCCAACGGCGGAATAAATCTAAACTCTCCTCGAAATCTTCTCTAGTTTCGTATGGATATCCTATTACCATAAGCATAATAAGTTTTATATTATTTTTGGACATTTGTTCAATAGTGTAGTCCATGTCGTCATTGCTAAACTTCTTCATCATGTGATTGCGTATGCGCTCGCTACCGCTTTCTATACCAATGTTAAAAAGATTTGCTCCTGCTAGACGACTGTTCTCCCATACATACTCTGGCATTGCTCTGCGTGGTCTACATATAAAATAGCCGCCCCAATTCAGCTTTCTATAATTTTCTCTGCTCTTATTCTCCGCACTCATTATGTCTGTAAATTCAGTATATGCTTTCATACTACCGTTTATTAGACTGTCTGTAAAATAAAAACTATTAATCTTGTGTTTAGAACTTTGGTATATCATCTCCTCTGCAATACTCTGGCCTGTTCTATATCTAAAACCAAATGCATTTCTGCCTTCTGTACAAAATGTACATTGTCTTACACAGCCTTTGCTGCCAGTAATAGGTATAGTTGTATGTCCAGCGTATTCATCAAATTCTATATCGTCATAATTAGGCAAAAACTTACTGTAATAGTTTATGTCTATCATAGTAGTATACTGGATGCTATTGATGTTGTCTGTCTTTTTTCCTTGTACTATTTCTAGTATTGCTGCTTCGCCATCTCCTGTAACATATGCGTGAATTAATTCCTGGGTGTATAAATCTTCCGCATATTGACTTTTACCTACTCTACCAGCACTGCCTACGCCTGATCCGCCTAGTATTATTTTAATGTCGGAATCTGCTAGTCGTTCACATATCATTTTAGCAGTCTTTTGACTTTCATAACTAAACAAACTAATACCTAAATATTCAGGATCAACTTGTTTAATGTGATCTACCCAGCGATCTACTTCTGCATTTATAAGTGCTAGTTCCTCTTCGGTGTATTCGTTCACGCAACTGACTAAAAAGTAGTCGCTTAGGTACTCCGCATTGCCACTATCCTTAAATGTCTTATAAAACTCTATGTTACAATCATATATTTCGCAACTGTAGCCATGCTCAACGAGCACACCTTTAAGTATGGGACACGCTGCTTGAACTTGGGTAAATGTAACTTTAGGAATTGTAAGTAATAATATATCCACGGTCATATATTTACTAAATAATAATATGCGTACATTATCAGTATTTAGTACCTGGCACCCCACTGGTTATAAGAAATACGGGGATCACTTTATACAGGGTTTCCTACAAAACTGGCCTAGTGAAGTAAAGTTAACAATTTATGCTGAAGACCATGAGCCAAACACATATAATGCAGATAACATAGAAGTATTGGACCAACGTAATACGTTACCTGATCTAAAAGCCTGGCAAGAGAGACACAAAGACAATCCACATGCTCACGGCTGGAACAAAGACAAAACAAAGAAAAGTTTCTTATGGGATGCAAGTCGCTTTGCAAATAAAACGTTTGCACTATGGCACTTTGCAAAACACACTGACGCAGATGTAATGATTTGGTGTGATGGCGATGTGCGTACACACACTCCAATGCCCATGGAATTTTTACAAGATATTGCTCCCAGTGAAGAACAACTTACTACACATCTAGGACGCAAGACCTGGCCTGAGTGTGGTTGGATGATGTTTAACAGACGCCATCCACAGTTTGCTGATTTTATGGAACAGTGGCGCTGGATATACGAAAGTGATGATATTTTTAATCACACTGAAAGTCATGACAGCTATATATTCGGTGAAATGGTACAAGACTTTGCAGACGCAGGACATAGAGACTTAGGTGGCCCAAGCATGGGTGGACATGTTTTTATTAATAGTATTCTTGGTAAGTATATGGATCATCTAAAAGGCTTTCGCAAGGAAGTTGGAAAAAGTTTAATTGGGGATGTTTATGCTAGAAACCAAGATCATTTCCAAACAAATGAATGGTGGCAGGATTTAAAGCATGTTACTAAACGAGATATACAAAAAGAGAAGTTAAAAAACCCGCATGAATATGATGCGGCACAACAAGTAAAATCGAAAGGATTAAAATAATGGGATGGAACCCTTTTAAAAAGAAAAGTTGGACAGATGTTGGCAATGTAATAGAAGACACAGCAACTGACGCTGCTAATACAGTTGCAGATACTGCAACAGACGCTGCTAATACAGTAGCTGACACAGTAACCGATGTCGCTAATGAGACTGCGGACTTTGTAACTGGATTAGTAAACGACACAACAAAGGCAGTAGAGCATACAGCTAATACCTGCGCAGCACAAGCAAATGAATATGCTAAACAAGGATTTGATGTTGCCAGTAACGAATGGAAGCAAGGCACACAAGCAGCCTGTAACGCAGTAAGCCATGGCGTTGAAGCAATTGAGTGGGCTGCAACAGAAGCATATGAATGGTTAGATGCCAATGCTTGTTACCTAGGATTAAACCTAGCTCTTACGACTGGTTGTGTAATGTACTTTACACCAAAGCCAGATCCAGCAGACCCAGGTACTGTTACAAGCACAGCCATCAGTACAACTTATCTTGGTTACATTGCCACACAAGGTGCGAATGCTGCAATGGCAACCGCAGTTGGTGGACTTATTACAGAAAGTATTTTCCTCATTCCAGGTGTTAAAGGAAACTGTAATAAGAAAATGTTAAATAATGTTATTGTTAACACTATTGCAACCTGTAATCCAGCAGTACTCAGTGTCAGTTTGGCTACACCAGCTGGTGTTGGTATCTTTGTTGGTAGTGTTATTAGTCCTATTGTAGCTCAGCTTGTCTGTGAGAAAATTGCTCCTAAAGGCTTTACTAACGCAGTATCCTAAATGGTAAATAGAAATATAGTAAATCAAGGAGGTATTAGATGCCAACAAGTATTCCATATGATAGTTCCCTAGTTTTGGGAAACTTAATCAGTAAAGAAAAAATTGTTGCTTTACAAGCAATCAGAGATAAACAACAGCCGGCAGACACTGCTCAAAATACTCTAAACGGTCTCATCCAGGGCAAGCGTAAAATGGATATGACACTTCAAGAGATGGTTAATATGAATGTTCCAGCAGAAGATTTGAGTACATTCAGAGAGCAAATACAAACACTGCAAAATAAAATTGCTGAAGCTGCAACAGAATACAGCAAAGCAGTCATTGCGATGTATGCAGATGGAGGTGGAGATACAGGATCAGATCCTCAGATAGCGGAAATGCCTGAAAGTCCCATTGACTGGAACAAGAGCGCTCTTAAACAAATGCCCTTGAGCAGTGATACTATGAGTACTGACGTGCAATATGTTAGGGCTGAAGAAGAAAACGACAGCAATGAAGCGCATGCCAGTGCAGTAGCAACAAATGCAAGTGCTACTATCGGCAGCATTTTTGGACCAGCATACACAGCATCAACTGCGGCAGCAATTAAAAATACCATGCTAAAGCAGTCAAGTAGCCATAATATTATAGGAACACTGGTTATTACAGCAGTTTGCACACACAAGGTTGCTGAAGTTTTTGCTCCGTTTGTTATGGATCCAGAAAAAGCAGTTTCCGCTTGGAACACTGTTTATACAGATGATTTTATTGATGTAACAGATGAAAAAAGTCTGGTAGATGCAATATATGCTGACAACAAAGCAGCGTCAAAATCAGATAAAGTATTGTCACTATTAAGCGGGCAAACTATGGGCAGCAGTTTTATTGGTATGGTTCATATTATACAAAATGAAAGTACTACTAGCAGTCAGGATAGCAAAGCAGTCAGTGCGGCTGTAGAAGCACAGTTAACCTGGGGCGGAATTTTTGCACATGGTACTGGCAAGTTTGGTGTAGACAGTGAGTTTAGTAACAACGTAAAGAACCTACTTAGTTCAAGTAATCTAACAAGTCATTGTAGTTTAATTACAATGGGTTTAATTCCAACACTTAAGAGTAACAACCTAAAAACAAGCATTAGTCAAATGCAACCTAGTGCTAAAGAAGTTATGGGTCAGTTGGCAGCTATACAAGGCGCAACTGATACCAGCGTAAATAGCTCCATGGGTGATGGTGGTAAATCTAAAGAAGGCCAACAGTTTATTGAACTTAATAATAGTTACATTAGTGGTGTAGTAAGCAACGTTGCTAAAGTAGATAACGACGCAAACAAAGTAATTGACACAAACTCATTAATGACAGCGTTTGATGACTATGTGCAGAAAGCATCAGCTGGAAGTTGTGGTGTTCCCATTAATTTCATGGTAAGAGATATTACCAAGAGTATGATTGCCAAAGCATGGCTAAAGAAATTTAGTCCATTGAATAACTGGCAGTTGACAAGTTCAGATGATAACAACACTGACAATGACAAAACTTAATGATAGCTAAGTTATGAACGGCAAAATAAGTGTATTGCAGAATGTGAAAACAGTTTTTAAGCATCCTTATCCTTATGTATGTGTGGAAGATGCACTGCCTGACCATATCTACAACGAGCTGGAAGACACTTTTCCAGAAGAACTTGTTACAGATACTCCAGCACATGATGGTGGTATCACTTATAGGTATAAAAGTAATCCAGCACTGGTAGAGGGAAAAATTCCAGCCATATGGCAAGAGTTTTTTGAATATCATACCAGTGCTGATTATTTTCATGAATGTGTTAGCTTGTTTGAACCATATATAGAGACACTGTATCCTGAATTAATAGAAGATTTATACAATAAATCAGTAACAGTTAGGGATGTTGATAACACTGGTCACTTTATTACAGACTGTCAGTTTGTAGTACACGAACCAGTTGATGAAACTGGGACTACACGGACACCACACATTGACAATCCAGTTGAAATATATGCTGGATTATTATACATGCGTAAACCCGGAGATGATAGTTATGGCGGAAACTTTACCATACACGAAGTAACCGGGGAAATCACAGAAGTAAACAAAACGCTGGGCCGGCAAGTTGATGATAGTCTACATAAGCCAATAAAGCAAATACCCTACAAACGCAATACCTTTTGTATGTTTCTAAATGTGAAGAATAGTGTTCACAGTGTTACACCCAGGATGCAGGCCAAGCATACTCGTAGAAGTATTAATATTATTGGCGAGTTTAACGGAACCGGACGCATGTGGAAGGTTCGGGAAATAAAAAGCTAGTGTACAGTTTTGGAACCATGGTTCAAAGTGAAAAATACAGTATTGGTAAAAGCAGCGGCGTGTTTATAAATGAAGATACTGTAACCAAGATCTTCAATATTAGAAGCAAAAGTATAAAACCAGTGAGAGGAAGTTACGAACTTTGCTGGCTAAGAGAGACAGAATGTTTAACAAGATTGTCTGGCCTTCCGCACTTTCCTCAACTGGTACGAACAGATCCAGATAAACTTGCTATTACAATGACTAACACTGGGGAAAGTTTATTTGACACCTGGCAGGAACATAATTTAACTTTATATATAAACCAAGCACATGCTATTGCTGACAGTTTAGAATCTGCTAATATACAATACTTTTATCCAGGAATGGATCCCAACAGTAAAAATAAACAGCATGCTAAATTTCCGCTAAGTAACTTTTGTATAGAAGATGGAGAACTTAGTCTTATAGATTTTGAACTTGCTAATCCAGTGGGTGGTGAAGCAGAAAAACAAATAAGCGATAGAATGAAATTTTTGTATAGTCATCATGATGTTGACGATTTTAGGCAGTGTCTGGTTAACTCACTAACTAATCCAAGACAGTGTTACGAATCAGAACTTATGGCAAAACTTATAGATAAAGACAAGTTTAGTGAAATTAAAGATAAAAATCCCAGAGAGGTATGGAAGTCAATGACAGCATTTACACAACCCAGCGAAAAAATTCTTAAAGAATGGAACAAGTATCAAAAACGCTATGGTATGAAAGATGCTGTAGATCGTGTAGAGCGTATGCAGTTAGCAGATGTTTGTAAGCCCGAACACAAACTGATAGACATTGGTTGTAACGATGGTTATATCACTATGCTAGTTGCTCCTATGGTTGCAAGCGCAACTGGAGTTGAGCCTCATGTAAAACTTCCTGATGATAAACCTGCTAATGTTACCTGGGTTAAGTCTACATTTAATGACTTTGTAAAAGAACATACCAAACAGTACAATGTACTTCTAAGCCTGGCAGTTAGTATTCAGTTGCGTGACTTTGGCGGATTAACTGAACAAGAGATTGTTGATCGTTACTACGACTTGCTAGAACCTGGTGGCATTGTAGTGCACGAAACACAAAAACTAGAAAACCGTCCAAATAATCAAACTCATACTGCAAACATGCTAGCAGCATTTGCTACAAAGTTTGAACAGTTAGCACACGGATCAGCACGACCCAGCGGACAGCGAGAATACTATCATTTTAGGAAAGTATAATGTCTGATCGCGATGAATACTTGGAAATGCAGCAACGTGTTTATAAACGTGGTGCAGAAAAATGGAAAAATGGCAAATATAATGCTATTGTAGGCAGTGTAGATTTGCATAATAAAAGTCCTATGTATGACAAATACCTATTCAAGGGATTAGATACAAGTAATCTAGTCGCACTTGAATATGGTTGCGGGCCTGCTAGGAACTTAATAAATTGGAATGACAGATTTTCTCGTATAGATGGAGTTGACTTTGAACCTGTAATAGAGGTCGCAAGAGAAAACTTAGTTAAGAACAATAAACCTATTCCCAATCTCTATGTTACGTCAGGCGATAGTATACCTTGCGAAGATGATATTTACGACGTTGTTTACAGCGTAATTTGTCTACAGCATATTTGTGTGCATGAAATAAGGTATAGTATATTTAAAGAAATATATCGTGTTTTAAAACCAGGTGGTTATTTTTGTGCTCAAATGGGAATGGGTAGGCAAGATGCAAGAGGACAAGAGTTTTATAGGGAAGGACAACTAACAAAATACTTGGGCAACAACTATAATGCACAATTTTCAAATGGTAGTGCTGATTGTAGTGTAGAAGATGAAGATTTACTCAAAAAGGATTTAGAAAGTATAGGTTTTGTTGATTACGTAAGTGACATAACAATACCTGTTACAAAGGAAGAAAAAATTGACTATACAACTTTTATTAAACACGATAATTGGATATGGTTCAAGGTAAAAAAATAATGGCATTCAATAACATCATGCAATTGGCTACTGCTAATATTACCAAACACCTACAGCCTAACCCTAGTGTAGTAGAATGGGGTAATCAACGTTTTCGTTATACAGAAAGTTGGACAGACAAATGTAGTCAACTAGCAGGTAAAACAATACGCAAGCCAGTCAACTATGTTTGGGAATATTTTGAGGATCTGGGATATAGTGATTACTTAGCCATAGACATTAATACAGAGTTGCGTAGTGTGGCCATGGACCTTAACTTTATTCTCAGAGACAAGTATAACTATACAACTGAGTTTGATCTGGTAACAAATAATGGCACAGGAGAACACGTTTTTGATCAGCGAACGGTGTTTGAAAACATGCATAATCTCTGCCGTGTTGGTGGTTTAATGTTGTGTGTTTTGCCGTTTAGTCCCTGGATTAATCATGCATTTTATAACTATCATCCAATACTGTTTAGAGACATTGCTGCGGCAAATAACTATGAGTGGAAGTTACTCTGGTTAGCACAAAACACTGGCAAGTATGTAGAAATGCCTGTAAGTATGGATAGTTGGGCATGGTATGAACAAAAGAAACCAAGACGTCCAGTAAGTGAATTGGAACGAGCCTATGAAGAATTATATCAACAGGATGCAGTAGCACAAAATATCAGCATTGTGGCCGCTTATGGAAAAACATCAGATAAGCCCTTCAAAATACCCATGCAAGGTCGTTATGTAAATGACGTAGTTGAAGAACTAAAAGCAGAATACAGTGATAGCAATATAGACACTAGACAAACAGATCATACTAGTGCTGGATACTAGAACCAACAATGTATGTATAATCTTAAATGAAAGTAGCAGTGTGTATAAGTGGAGAGCCACGTGGACAAGAAGAGCTTGTTTTAGCTAGTATTAAAAAATATCTGCCCTGGGATTGTTTTACACACACCTGGCAGGAAACTCCAATGCCAGACTTGCCAGATACACAGAGTTTCGTGAGAGCTTTTAACAAATACATAGCATCCTTGTCACGGGAAAATCCAAGTAGAATTTGGTTTTCAAAAAAGTTTGATAATGGATTTAAACAACACAGCAGGATATATCAGCACTATAATCACTGGCATTGCCTACAAAAAGTTCCAGTAGAATATGACATGATTGTTCGTGTTAGACCTGATGTAGTTTTGTATGAACATGATTGGCAATCTGATATACTAACAGCATATGAGTTAGATCTATTATTTGGTTATGGCAGCGGACAAGGTGTTGAGCAAGGATTAGTTGATAGATTTGCCAGCGATTTTGTTATACTACACAGACGAGAGCGTATGAGAAATCCCTACACTATTGATTTATGTCCAGGACATGTAGGTTGGTGGATTTGTTTACATAAACATATGCACGAACGGTTTGTAAATAATAATAGCGTAGTTAAACTAGTAAGAGAGTTATGACACATCAACAACAGTTTAAAGACTTCATGCTGGCAGTTAAAGACTTTGATTATGTAATATTCAGAGGCTTTTTAAGACTACCTGAACTTCCTGATACAGATGTTGACTTGACTGTTAAGCCAGAGCAGTATAATGATTTTTGTAGAGTTGCTGATAGTTATTTAAAACCAGGCACACATCAAAATTACGGTTATGCTGAATGGTGTGATATGCAATACTGGCCACACTTTACAACCGCACCCAGAGACCCTGCAATACCCAATAAGCATCAAGCATTTAGGTTAGATTTTTATAATAGTTTATATTTTAAGTCACCTCTGGAAGATTATACCACTTTTTGGACAGTAAGCAAACGCTATTTTGATAATGTTTTGTCAAGGCGTAGACTAGAAAACTTTTACTACCTTATTAGTTTACAAGATGAATTAACGCTCACTGTCTGCAGGGGTGCTCTGGACAATCAGGGCAACTGGAAAGATAAACATAAAGCCAGAGTAAAGGAACTATTAAATACAGTTGATAAACAGCTAGCGATAGACTCAATGAGTGAAGTTTTACCTGATGCAGAAAAAATTTATGAGTTGTTAGTAGCAGAAAAGTATGGTGATATCAAATGGGATTAGTAGTAAAAAGTCTGGGCCGGGGAACATGTAATTTTCCTGCACCCGGCAACAGTCAGTTTCATATAGAAGATAATATAGGAGATGAGTTTCCAATACACATACACTTTGGGCAACGTAAACCTAAAAAGTGGCTAGTCAGAATGCATTTTACATATGCTGAATATGTGGAGTTTGCTAATAAAATCTTAGAAGCAGGGAAACTATAATGGGACACATTGTTAAAAAGATCATAGGTGATGTAGACACTGATCCTGGTTATGAAAAACTCATAGTTGAAGATAACAGCAATGGCATGGTACATGTACATCTAAAAAATTTACGATTGGATCTAGATCATGAAACCTACAATGCTTTACATGACGCTATTGCTAGCAGTATAGATGATATCCGTGCTAAAGTATGAAACTTGTAAAAGAATTACAGTATTGGAATAAGCCTGGAGATAGAAAATATCAAATATTAGAAGAGGCTGGCAAGTTTTATTTTAGTATACGTAACACAAATAACTTAAAGTTGCCTAACAGTGTCCTAGAATATTCCCAACAGGAAAACGATGTAGTTTGTATATATGAATGTGGAGACTGGATAGTAACAGAATACATGACGGATTATCAGCCTGTTATTATACGTGGTAGTTGTAATTTTTACAGTGATTTAAGAATTCGAGAATATAACAAATATTTCAAAAAACCTGAGAACAGCCTAGGTTATTACAAGCGAGTTGTTAAAGCGCACCTGGATTTTATGTGGGACACAGGATGGCAGTTCACAGATCGTACTGGTACTAATGTACTTGTTAACAGAGATTTTTCAGACTTACGAATTATAGATGTATGTAGTTTAGAGCAAATTTCAGACAAAAATGAAATAATATTTACAGTAAGCGAATTTTTTTACCCAAAAGAATGGCATAAAGCAACAGGACACAAGCATGGTTTAATAAAACCTGATATAAATCATATTAAGGAAATATTTTATGCTATCACTACATTATAATATTACAAATCCGGATAGTAAATGTAACTGGGTTATGGATAGTTTATTGGCGGGTTGGCCTGGAGCATACAAACCTAACTATAATGTTTACTACGGTTATCCAGCAGCGTTCTGGGGTTTTATTAACAACAACTGGCATGTTATATTACAGCATGTAGACAATGACATGGACTGGTGGTTCTGGGACATGCCCTACTGGGGGCGTTGGAATGGACTTAAAGAGGCTCTAGTACCAGAGCAAAAGTTTTATTGGCGAGTTAGTAAAAACAGTATACACGAAACTAAAATAAAACCCAGGCCAGATGATAGGTTTAGAGAATGGAATTTAAATATTAAACCTTGGCGCAATACTGGCAGTGAAATACTAGTGTGTCCGAGCAGCGATACTATGACTAGATGGTGTACTGGCCAGGGAGAAAAAGAATGGACAGAATCTGTAGTGCAACAACTTAAACATTATACTGACAGACCAGTTAGAGTAAGATACAAACCCCGAACAGCAAAAACAAGTGGACCAGCTGCGGCACAACTTGCTGGTTTAAAAAGTTTTCAGGAAGATATAGCAGATGCCTGGGCTGTGGTTACCAGTGTTAGTATGTGCGCTGTAGAAGCTATAAGTCAGGGTGTACCAGTATTCTGTGATCCTCATAGTTTTGCCGTGCCAGTGGCAGAAACACAGATAAGTATGATAGAACAACCCAAAAGAATTGATGTAACATCATGGTTTAACCATCTAGCTTATTGTCAGTTTACTCAACAAGAAATAAAATCAGGACTGGCACACAGGATTTTAACAGAATGAATCAAAAACAAAAAAAGTTAATAGTCTACGGAACTGGAAGAAGTAAGACAAGTCAAATAATGCGTGAGTTTGGAATGGGAGTAAACTTTTCAGGTTCTAATTACATAGCAGAATATAGAGAAATACAAGATTTTTTAAGTAGAAGCATCCCCCCTAGCACAGACGCTATTGCTACGCTGGGTATATTACGAGGAACCGGCTTGGCTTTACAAACTGCGGCGCAACTGGGAATCGACAGATACTATGTTGATCACAGTTATTTTGATCCTGGTTATGGCGGAAAGTGTTGGCTAAGAATTAGTAAAAACAGACATACTATGAATTACGTTCCTGATACAGAAATTTCCAAGGATCGCTGGAAAGCATATTTTAGTGAAACTAACCCTGTTTATCCATGGCGCACAAGACAAAACAGAGGGAACTTTATTTTAGTGTTGCCTCCTAGTCACGCTGTTCAATGGTATTTTAATGCCAATGATTGGTGTGACAAAATAATAAACAGATTAAAGGAACTTTTACCGGAAGAACAGCATAAACTCATAAAAATAAGAATAAAACCCAACGAGCCTATTGTAGACAAAGCAGGAAATCTTATTAGAATGGATACACATGCAAACGAAAATCAGATGCCACTTGAATATGATTTGGCTAATAGTAATATTGTAATAGCGTATAATAGTAACGTAGCATTACAGGCAACACTACTGGGTATACCTGTTATAACAAACAAACATTGTAGTGTATACCCAGTAAGTTTTACACTGGAAGATTTAAAACTTGGGGTTGATAATGAAAAGTTTGACACTGAACCACAAAGAGCAAAACTATTTCACTGGCTTAGTCAGTGCCAATTTAAAAGACAAGAAATAAGAAATGGCAAATTTTGGAATAACATATTAGAACATCAGGAGCCAGTTGACTAATATGGTACATAAACAAACAAGTGAAATAGTTAACTCTAATCCAGAGCTTGTAAAAGCTAAAAGCCAGGTATTATATTTGCCACAGCAAAATGAATATTTTATTCATATACCAAAGTGTGGCGGTACCAGTGTCAGGGATGTTCTAATTTTAAAAAATATTCAACAAAGTTTTCAGTTAGAAACAATAGACATTGGAAACCACAGCAAGGCAAAGGAGATAGGCAAACTAATAGATTTAAAAACAAACAACTTTTTAGTTAGTGTAAGAAATCCAATTGGCAGATTTTTAAGTGCTTATAATTTTATTATAGATATTGATAAGAGAAAAGTTAAGACAAATATTTCAAAAAAACAAAAGGAATTTTATAAAAATAGATATGATGCTGTTAAGCAACTAGGATTTAGTCAATTTACAGACTTCTTGCATAATAAAAAACAGAGACAAAATTTTTACGAAACTTGGTATCATAATGATCCTTGCCCTAATCACTTTACCTGGGCTTTTGAAAGACAAGTAGACTGGCTTACTGGTATACCAGAGGAAAATTTAAAATTTTTTCAGATAGAAAACCAGCAAATATTTAAATATCTAGATACAGTGCTGGGCGGAAGTAAAGTAAAGCATTACAAAAGAGAGGTTGGTTTAAAACGAAAAGATGCTATTTACTCTTACTTTGAAGAGGATTTTAAGCGTTTTGGATATACTTTAAGTGATGATTTTAATAACCTACATCCCCTGTTTTTGGAAAGAGAACGTCAGAGACAAGAAGTTCTTGAAGAATACAGAGACGCACCTCAGTGGTTACAAAACTTTATGAAAAATATTAAAACAAAAAAATAATGTTTACTGAAACTGTAAGGCAGATTTTCCCTAATAGTATTATTGTAGACGCGGCCCTGGAATATCCTATAACTGATAAGGGCTGGAATATTACTTTGCCTGGCGAAGGTATTTGTAGATTTAACGAACCAGACTTTAGGCTTGTGTTTAATCTTCAAGATATGCTTACAACTAAAGCCTCTGATTATCTGGACATTCCCGTAGAATTAATTAAAATACGCAATTTCTATAAAGACTGGGCAGATATGAATCGTATTATTGTTGTTGTGTGGCCGTTAAACGTGGTAGACGTTTGGCCTGATAATGAATTTCATATAATAGAGTTTAGCACACATCAATATGAAACCTGGAAAAGTTATAAAGCAGCAGAAGATGTTTTACGTGAAGCGTTCAGCTACGAGGCAAAAGATTATGAGTTTAATTTTTTATGTATGAACAGAATAAGCAAACCGCATAGAAAAATATTACACAGTAAACTTAGCAAATTAACAGTCGGAAATGTTAGTTTGCAATGCAACGGACATGAACTTAGGTATCCAGGCTTAGATTACAAAGTATATAATGATTGTTATGATAATTTAAGCAATTTACTAAGTCTTAAACAGAATTTTAATACAAGTATGTTTAGCGTAGTTACTGAAAGTCAGTATCATGAACGCTTTGGCATAATTACAGAAAAAACCTTTAATGCTATAGTAGCAGGCCACCCTTTTTTAGTTGCTGGCCATCAGGGATGTTTAGATGACATAAAAAGTCTTGGATTTAAAACCTGGAATAGTATTTTCGATGAAGAGTATCAGTACGCAAAAAATAGTTTGAGACTAGATATGATGCTTAATTCAAACGCCGGCTACTTTACAAAAATTACCAGTGCTGATCTTAAAGATCTAGTAAATGAAAATAGAGACACTATTGATTACAATAAAGATTATTTTTTCAATGATTTTGGCCCTGACAGACTAGACTACTTTAGAGCACAATTATTAAGTATCTGGGAGTAGATGCTGTTTGCCAAAATCTGTGTAATATGGATCCGGATCTCCATGAAACACCACTATACTACACTGTGTGTCTAGTATCCAGGGTTGTTCAGGATAGCAGTACATGTTTTCAGGTGCTGGCCATTTGCCATATTGATCCAGTCCAGTTCCACTCTCAATTAACCCTCCCCTAAAGACGTCCCATTTAAAACTCTGTGCCCAGGTTTTAGGCCACCATATCCAATCTGATTTTTCTCTTAGATAATGTGTCACATAATCCTGATCTCCGCGAAAACGTTTTATGTGACCAGGTATATCCTCAACAAAATCTGTGTACAGTTTAGTGTGATCAGGAGCATGAAATCTTATAATACTGGTATTACTTACTGAATAATCTGGAATCCAGCGACTGTTAAAGTCCTGACACACAGCAAACTTTTTGGGATGATAGTTTATAAACTTATCTAGATCACCAACAATAATCATATCTAAATCTAGATAAAGTACATTCTTAAAGCCGTGCTCTGGATTAAACATTTGTATTTTATACCACCAATACTTTCTTAATCCATTTGCCTCTGGCCAGTCTGGAACAACGTGTACTATAGCATTTATACTATCGTAAAACTTGATATTGCTATCTGTAATAACATGAAAATTGTAGGGCAAGTTGCAGTGGCGTTTTACAGCCTGGTACAACTGCCCTACATATAGTTCTGGAGAGTATCTGTCTCCAACACAAACGCAGACTAGATCAATCATTTTCCATTAGTGTTTGTTTGGGTTTGGCACTATGACCTACTGTTTCGCGTTCAATATCATTGTGGTTGAATTCTGCCCAATAAAGTTCAAACGCAACTGTATCTTCCAGTGCTTCAAACTGGTGGTATTCACCGGGCCTTATTTGGGTAAAATCACCAGGGCCTAGTACAGTTTCATCTACTAGATCATAATCATTTTTCCAGGCCCTAATGAGTAGTTTACCAGATTCAACAAAGAAACCATTCCACTTATACTTGTGCTTGTGTTTGCTACAAACGCCGCCCTTGTGTGTTTCAATTCTATGAAACTCTAGTACACCGTTAGCGTGTATTAAGTCTGTGACTCCCCATACTTTTCCACTACGCATCACATATTATTTTTCTTGTCTTGGATTTCAGCACGGCGTGCTTTTGATAATTTGCCCAGTTCACCTAGAGCCTTGCGGGCTCTTGCTGCCGCAGCTTTTACGCCTTTTTCTTCAAAAGCAGCATGCTCCTTGAGGTATGCTTCAAATTGTTCTACGATACTATCATGGTTTGACATATATTATTCCTTCCTGTTTGTTGATATAATATTTATTCTATATTTACTCTTGTAATATCTTCTTCTACGCAGTTTTCTCCAAACTGTATTTCGATAAGTTTAAGCGGGTCAGTAGTTTCATTGGCAAGCATATGCCATTCTTTATTTTTAATGTAAAGGGTTTGATGTTTTGTATATGTACCACGAAGTTCTATATCACTGCTAGCAGGGTTAATAGTGTATACACTAGCAGTGCCTTCTACTACAAACCAAAACTCTGATCTTTTTTCATGTTTTTGCATACTCAGTGTTTTGCCGGGTGTAACATCAAGTTCTTTAACTTTAACGTGTTTTTTAACTTCATGTAGTACTGTATAGTTTCCCCAGACTCTTTCAGTCTTAGGCTTGGACCATTCTTCTAAAATCCAACTACTGCTATTTGCTTTGTTTTCACCACCAACACCAAATTCAAACTTTACGGGGCTTGCTCCACTGTACACTATGCTCTCTGGTATGTTGTCTTTACCTCTGTCTCCACCATTGGCAAAAATAACTGTATCTCTGGGATTCTTTTCAGCCAGTACTTTGAATATTGCCTGACATGCTGTGTCATCGTCATCATTAAAATCAATAACCTGATCCACAATTTCTAAACTTTCCAGGATAAAACGTCGTTCATCATAAGGCATGAACGGTCTACCCTTTTTTCTAGTTAACCAAGCATCACTGTTTAAACCAACAACCAGTTTATCTCCCAGTTGTTTAGCGGCTTTAAGGTATAGGATGTGTCCACTGTGAATAGGATCATATCCGCCGGTAGCTAAAACTATTTTCATATAGAATGGTCCTTATAAATATGTACGTATATTATAAGGTAAAAATTAACAATGTTCAATATTTATATCGGCTGGGATAGCAGAGAAGATATTGCTTACCAGGTGTGTGAACACAGTATTATTAGAAGAACTAGACGTAATAAAGTACAGGTTATTCCTGTTAAACAAAATGAAATGCGAGAGTCAAAATTCTACTGGCGAGATCATGATAAACTTAGTAGTACAGAATTTACACTAACTAGATTCCTAGTACCCTACTTAAATAATTATACTGGCTGGGCAGTATTCTGTGATTGTGATACAGTGTGGAAAGTAGACCCTGCTGAGTTATTTGACCTGGTTGATCCAGACAAAGCAGTGCAGGTTGTTAAGCATGATTACACTCCTAGCGAAGGTACAAAAATGGATAACCAAGTACAGTTGCCTTATCCACGTAAAAACTGGAGTAGCATGATACTCTGGAATTGCGAACATCCCAGTAATAAGAAACTAGACTTAAAAACTGTAAACACGGCCAGTCCACGTTTTCTACATAGGTTTGAATGGTTAGAAGACAATGAAATAGGTGAACTTGATCATTGCTGGAACTGGCTAGTTGGTTGGTATGACGTAGAAAATGATGGTGATCCAAAAATAATACACTATACTGAAGGCGGTCCATGGTTTGAAAAAACAAGACATTGTGAATTAGACCTAGTATGGAAACAAGAATTAATTAATCTTTATACGTCATGATAGAAACAATTAGACAACAGTTTAACGAACAGGGTATAGCGGAATTTAAAAACCTACAAATACTGGACTTGGCAAAAACTAAAGATGAAGTATTTGTTCAAGGAGACATTTATTATCCTGTGCTAATAGGCAAGGGAGCAAAAACTGTTCATAAAAATTTTAAATTAAATACAGATGCTCTGGTAGAAATAAAAAGTTATAACCCGGGTAAATATTTTTATTGGTATACTAGGCCAACCTTTAATTATTATCACATGTTTTTGGACAGTTTTGGATGTCTGCATCGCTATTTTGAATTAAAAAAACAAATTCCTGAATTACAATTTATGCTCAACCAGAGTCCTAATCCCAAGACTGGTGTTATTCAGCATCCGCCATTTGTTTTTGAATTGTTGGATTTATTAAACATTACATATCAATTTACAGATGAGCATGCTCAATATGAACTGGTATATTTTGGGGACACACTGTGTAACGATGTAAATGGTCGTAGGATTAAACCACATCCAGAGCAGTACTATTTGTTAAAAAATCTTATTTCTCTTGCTCACGAAAAAGTAAAAATGCCCAGGATAGAACGGATATATCTTAGTAGACGTGCTCACGCTAATCCACTTGCTAATCGTAAAGATATTATCGGCGAAGACAATACAGTAAAACGCGGCTTAACCAATGAAGATCAGGTAGTGGAAATACTGGCCAATCTTGGATACACTGAAGTGTTTGGAGAAAACTACACACTGGCAGAGAAAATAGTCTTGTTTAACCAGATGGAAAAGTACATAAGCACAGCAGGTGCCGGCGTTACAAACATTATCTTTACCATGCCCAATACAGTTAGTGTGGGTGGTATCCACAGTGCTGGATTTCCCTTTCCTGGTCCGGATCATAGACGGCATATAGTAACTAACACAGACTTTATAAAAGCAACTATAAGTCTCTACCCAGGAAAGGTTAGATTTGTAGACGAAACTGCTGACACTGCGGACTATAACAGGCCCTGGTATATTAACAATTTGAATGCGTTTGAGGACTGGGCTAAAACTATATAAATACAGTTACTATGCTGTTAAATGAACTATTAGAACCAGTTGAAGAAGGCGTTAATGATCCACATATCTTCAAAGCAGTGTTCATGGCCGGCGGTCCAGGCAGCGGCAAAAGTTATGTTGCTAAAGATTTGCTAAGTGGCACAGGCTTAAAACCAGTTAACAGTGATGATGTCTATGAATTCCTTATGCATAAACAGGATCTAGATATGGGTGATCCTGAGGTTATTGCTAGCCCACAGGGGCAGGCAGCCCGAGAACGGGCAAAACAACTTACACTTAGCCGAGAAGAAATGTATATTGACGGCAGGTTAGGATTAATAATAGACGGCACTGGAAAAAACTTGGAAAAATATGCTGCTAACAATCTAAACTTAAAAAATCTTGGTTATGATACAGCAATGATTTTTGTTAATACTAGTCTAGATGTAGCACAGGAACGCAACCTACAACGTCCTAGACGTCTTAAATCAGAGTTAGTAAGTAAAATGTGGAGCTCAGTTCAGGATAATCTAATGAAGTTCCAGCAGGTATTTGGCGCTGATAAGTTCTTTATTGTAGATAATAGTAGTGGCTTAGAAGATCCAGACCGCAAGGAAAACTTTAATCAAGTATATAAGAGACTACAGGACTTTTTAAATAAACCGCCGGCAAATGCCAAAGCAAAAGCATGGATTACTAGCCAGCTGGCCAGTTAAGCCACAGCAAAAGTACCAACCCTACAAATCCTAGTATAATTACCCAGCCAATAAAGTTTAAGACACCAGGAAACCACTGGGCTAGTAGGATAATAATAATTATAAAAAGCAATAATTGTATCATTGTGTTCTGCCAAAATACCTGTTTAGAGCACAAATTACTTCTGTCCAGTAATTTTTACCCCAGTCTGTGCCACAATTATTGTATGCTCTGTAAGCATTATCAATTAATCTAAGATACTGAGCTTCATTTAGTTTACTTACCATTGTCTACGGTACCTTGTGTTGTATTGATCGCTTGTTTCAAAGCGTCAGCAATAATTTTTAGTACCTCGGCACTGTTATCCTTTTTCTTATTGGTAATAACGCAGGATACAGTAACTTGAGGTTGTAGTATAACCTGCTTGCGAGCCTCCATACAAGACTCCATGTTGTCAAAATAAGCATTACCCACTACAGTGCCAGCAACAGCGGTAACCATAAGAACAGTGTTCATCTTACTTCATCCTTTCGTCGTCAGTGGGATAATAGTTTCCGTCTTTGTCAAACATTACGCAACTTCCATTGATTCAACTGAGGTATGGAACCCTTCGATGTACTCAACTTCATCCGCAGCCGCTTTAGCCGCTTCATAAGTTTTATAAACCAAAGCTAAGGGATTATCCCATCCATTAACAAATTCAACCTTTCCAGGCGGTGAACAACGGTTATATGTCGGATCAATCTCCGATACAAAGTCGTTTGTTCCACCTAATCTTATTTTATATTTCATCTTAGATTATCTCCTCAATCAAAAAAGTTGCCTTCAACCCACTTGTATGAATTGCCAGCAGACTTGGGCAATCCTTTGCCGGCAATCCTTTGCCAAACCTACCATCTTCGAACCAAGCTCCAGCGGGAAGGGAAAACGACTTGTTAGCAATCCCCATCGCACTGAGTGCCTTATCGGAACTGACACGAATCGTTTTACCTTCAAACGTGAAATAGAACTGTTTCATTACGCAATCTCCTCAAAACCAAAACTCGCAACCATGTGGCGGTCACCGTCAGCATCCTCAACCACGTCACCAACGCTCAGGCTGTGCATGGGAAGGAACCGTTCAATGTTCTCTTCTGGACCCATGTTACCAACGTGGAACACACCCTCAAGGCTGTCAGCAGTGATGTTGCTGACATGCTCGTAGTAGCCTTTCTCAAAGGCTTCCTTAACCAGGTGCCCTACAGGCTTACCAAACGACATTTCAATATCGAGGCGCAGTTTGTTTTTGGGAACGGCGCCGTGATCGTTTGCGGCGTTGATCGTGTCAATCTCTTCATCAGTGAGGTTGATCTGGAAAACTTTGTAAACTGCCATTTGCTTGCTCCTCAATTTCAACTTATACTTTATAATAGCACAGTTACCCAGACAGTCAACCAGATCTGGTAAATAATTCAACAAAAGGGTAGAAAAATGCTGTTTATATTAGCCCAAATTGCGGAAGATTCCAATGAAGAAGATCCGCAGAGTACTAAAATTCATAGCCCCCTGGGCGTTTCGTGCATATATCGCTTGGTCGATATGTGCTGATATTTTTGCGATTTCAGCAATTATCTGGTATTTTTTCTTGTAGAATGGTTGACTACCGCTAAATCTGTGTTACTATATGTATAGTTAGAAACAAGGAGCAAGCAAATGGAGCACATTATGCGAGTCAAGTTTGAGAACGGTTTTGCTATCTTCCAGGACGACACTGTGGTTTCCATGGAATCAGACTTTGGTAATGCCGCAGAGCTTGAGATGGTGCTCAGCGAGATGCATCCGGATAGCAAGTTTACTATCCGTGAATTCCGCAACTTTGGTGCAATTATCCTCTAAAAACGGTTGACTCTAGGCACTGATGTGCTATTATACATTATAAGTTGAACAATACGGAGCGCCAAGCATGGCTTTTGCAGATCAGAGCACCTACTTTGGGACTGGAGACAGCAGCATCCTTGGACGCTTTAACGAGCGTGACACTGGTAACCTGTTTGAATTCAGCAAGAATCCTGAACTCGTCCTTGCTCCGCCCGCTCACGGCGGCCGCAATATGGAATTCCCCCATCTTGTGTGGGTAACTACCCCTGTTCCGGGCATTGACTGCGGGTATCGCAGGGCTCGTGTGGGTAAGACTGTGGTACACATCATCACGGACGAGATTGAAAATGGGCGCTGGGTTGTGGAAAAGTGGTACATCAAGCAGAACAGCCACAATCTTTACAAAAACGGTTGACGATAGTAGCATACGTGCTATTATACGGTATAAGTTGAACTTGAGGAGCGAAAGATGAATTCAGTTAGACAGGCTATTACAGCAATCCATTCACTCGAGACCAACGAAGAGCTTAATCAGGTTATTGAAGCAGTCAAACTCAAGCGTCAGTATCTAGCTGGAGTGCCTGTAGGTGGTACACTACTCGAAAAAGTAGTTATTCGTCAAGGTGATTGTAGTATGACATTCGAAGGTGGCCACACGCACTTGATTCTTGAAGATGATACAGTAGTATATGAATATAAAGCAATGGAGAAAGTATAATGAAAGTTACGGTTAATATTTACAAGGGATGTTGGCCTGCAAGCCGGCCATGGTGTGCTGATCTTAAGATTGCCAATGGCGAAATATTTCGTCAATGGCAGCACGGCTTCCGCACCAAGAAGGCGTTGTTGGCTAATGTTAAAGCCGCGCTTGATTGTGCCAGCAGTGATTATGAAATCAAAAAAGTTATTTAGGTTGACTTAATAGCAGATTCTGCTATTATGTATGAGTAAGTTAAACAAACGCTCGTGGAGGAGCAAATGAACTACGTTTTAATTAAGACAGGCACGTACCAAAAACTTCAAATTGAAGACAAGGTATTTCCTGTTATCAAAGGATTTAAGCAAGGTGCTCGTGGATCCTACATCACTGTGGATGGCTCCACACTTGGCAGCGACTATGCTCGCCCGGTGCGTATCAAATGTAGCAAGGCTGACATTGTAGATGTTGAGCAAGACGCATTTGATCGTCAATTGACAGCCCTGGATGTTAATAAAGATATCAAGTCTGGCTCAGAACCCAAGTTTACAGAAGCACAGGACGAAAAGCGCATCCAGGAGATTGAGGAGCGTTTTGAAATCCTCAATGAAATGACTGGCGCTCTTAAGAGCGGTGACATTCGTGCAATGATTGTTACTGGCCCTCCGGGTGTTGGCAAGAGCTACGGTGTTACGCAGACCCTGGAAGAGCAGAGCATCTTCGAAGATGTTGCTAGCAAGCGTCGTAAGTTTGAAGTTGTCAAGGGTGCAATGACTGCCCTGGGCTTGTATGCTAAACTGTATGAGTATAGCGAAAAAGGCAACGTCCTGGTGTTTGACGACTGTGACAGCGTTCTCATGGACGATCTAGCACTGAACATTCTCAAGGCAGCACTTGATAGTGGTAAGAAGCGCAAGATCTTCTGGAATGCAGATTCAGCCAAGTTGCGTAGCGAGGGTATTCCAGATAGTTTTGAGTTTAAAGGCACTGCCTGCTTTATTACTAACATCAAGTTCGAGAATGTAAAAAGCAAGCGTCTGCAGGATCACCTGGAAGCCTTGCAAAGCCGCTGCCACTACCTGGACTTGACCCTGGACACCATGCGTGACAAATACCTACGCATCAAGCAGATTGCTCGCACTGGCAAACTCTTTGGCGCTGACTACGGGTTCAGTACTGAACAGGAGCAGGAGATCCTGGACTTTATGTACGAAAACCGTAACCGGTTGCGTGAGATGAGCCTGCGTATGGCACTGAAGATTGCAGATCTTAAAAAGATCTCAGAAAAGTGGAAGTCTCTTGCAGAAAGTACTTGCATGCGACGAGCTTAACTGCTACAATACAGAATACGTTAGCTGTATCACTTGCTCCTCCTCTCTCCTCCAAGATACAGTTAACAAGGCGGTGTGTTTAGAAATAGACACACCGCCACTCTTTGTGTTAGAATACAAGAATGAAGATAGCAATCGGTGACAGTTTTACCTACGGTGAAGAGTTAAGTGACAGACGCCTAGCATGGCCTAGTCTTATAGGTTACGAGAATCTAGGACTGCCAGGCGCAAGCAATGAGTATATTTTCCGCACTGCCGTGGACAATGCCAGCGCGGCAACCCATATGGTAGTTGGCTGGAGTGACAGTGCCAGGCATGAGATATATACTTATGATCCTGTTAGTGTTCCTGGCAGATATATGAATAAAACAGGACTGATACAGGCCAATGCAGGCAACGATTATGGCAAACCCTGGTTTAGAGATTTGTATGGTAAGTATACTGACCTGCGACATCAGTTTATCCGCACACTGACATATATGGTATCACTTCAAGATGTGCTAAGTATTAATGCAGTGGATTACTTCTACTGTTCAGCCTTTAGCAACCAATCCATGTTTTATAGATACAAGGATGACCCTGAGATTGTTAAATGGACAGACAGACTAGACAACACCAGGTTCATTGGATATCCATACAAGGGCTTTGTTGAGTGGGCTTATGGAGCACCACAAGGGCCAGGCGGACACCCACTTGAACAAGGTCACAAACAGATAGCAGAAAATATTGTTAGACATATCAAAGATCGTCAGCTTGCATTGTGAGATAACCACGCACTGCAATGCACGTTGCCCACAGTGCCCACGCAACTTCTGTGGTTGGAATCAGCCTGTAAACGTAGAACTAAAGCATATGAAGCCTCTAAAGCTACGCAAAATTACGGATCAGTTGCAGCCTATCAATGCATTATTCTGTGGTAACTATGGCGATCCTATGATGCATCCGGACCCAATGGGACTTGCATACCAGTTCAAACATGTTACTATCAACACAAATGGCAGCATGGGTGCTTTGAAGACCTATCGTCAGCTAGCTGAGAACGGTGTTGACATTTGGTTTAGTATAGACGGGCTAGAGGATACTAACCACATCTATAGGCAGGATGTAGTTTGGGATAATATCATGGAACGAGTAGATGCGTTTATCAGTGCAGGCGGTTGTGCTACGTGGAAGTTCATTGTGTTTAGACATAACATGCATCAGATAGATCGCGCTAGAGAGTTAAGTGCGGAGTTGGGATTTAGTAATTTTCGATTAATACGAGGCGGTAGAGACTGGGGACCTATATTAAATAACACAGGAAAGGAAGTAGGTTGGTTGTTGCCTGCTGATAGGGATGTAGAACCCTACGAGTATGATATAGATTTTGAGATAGAACTGCTTACTAATCCTATTAACTTGCATAATGATTATAGTGATGCTATAATAGATTGTGAGATGTTAAGAGACGGTACCATTTACGTAGATGTAGACTGTAACATCTTACCCTGTTGCTACCATGGTGTTAACACTCACATACAAGCACAAGGCAAAACACTACAAGAACAGCTCAATAGTTTTGCGTTCCTGCAAGACAACTGGGGCAAAAAGGACTGTGATGAAACCTGCTATTCTGCATGTAAAAGATGAGGTTAACGTAAAGATCGAAGGGTTGGATCTTGATACTCGCCGCAAGCTGAGTAACAAGTTCAAGTTTGAAATCCCTGGTGCTCGTTACATGCCAGCAGTCAGACTAGGACGCTGGGATGGCAAGATGGCATTTTTTCAGCTGGGTGGTAGTACATACATTAACCTGCTGCCAGAAATACTGCCTATACTAACCAGTGATGGTTACGATGTTACGCTTAACGATATACGTGATTATCAAATGGACTATCCACTGGAGCCTGTTACAGAGGATAGTTACAGTGATCGTACCTGGCCCAAGAAACATCCAGCAGCGGGCGAACCCATCGTCCTCAGAGACTATCAGGTAGAGGTTATCAATAACTTTTTAACTAACCCGCAGAGCCTACAGGAAGTAGCAACAGGCGCGGGCAAAACACTTATAACAGCAGTACTAAGTCACAGATGCGAGGAGCATGGGCGTACTATTGTTATCGTGCCTAACAAAAGTCTGGTAACACAAACAGAAGCAGACTACGTTAACATGGGACTTGACGTTGGTGTGTTCTATGGTGACCGCAAAGAGTTTGGGCATACACATACCATTTGTACCTGGCAGAGTCTAAACATACTGCTTAAGAATACTAAAAACCAAGTAGCACCTATTACTATACAGGAGTTCCTAGAAGACGTTGTATGTATTATGGTAGACGAAGTGCACATGGCTAAGGCAGACGCACTAAAGACGCTGCTAACAGGTGTAATGAGTCACATACCAATACGTTGGGGACTAACAGGCACAGTGCCTAAAGAGGACTTTGAAAAGATCAGTTTGGTGTGTAGTCTAGGCCCTGTTATCAATCAGATTAGTGCAAGTGATTTGCAAGAGCGAGGAGTTCTTGCTAATTGTGAAGTGAATGTGTTACAATTAATAGACACTAAGGAATATACAAACTATCAAAGCGAACTTAAATACTTGTTAGAGCAAACTGATAGGCTAGATTATATCAGTAGCCTTATAGATAATATAAAAGACACTGGCAATACGCTGGTATTAGTGGATAGGATCAATGCAGGAAAAGAACTTGAAAAGAGGATTTCGGGCTCCGTTTTTGTCAGCGGTGGAACAAAAGCACAAGAGCGTAAGGACCATTATGATGAGGTGGCTGATGCAACTGATAAAGTTATTATCGCTACTTATGGTGTTGCCAGTGTTGGTATTAATATTCCTAGGATATTTAATCTGGTACTTCTTGAACCGGGAAAAAGTTTCGTCAGAGTCATCCAGAGTATTGGAAGAGGCATCAGACGTGCAGAAGACAAAGACTTTGTCCAGATATGGGATATTACGTCGACGTGTAGGTTTGCCAAGCGGCACCTCACAAAACGCAAAGCATTTTACACGGAAGCGAAATATCCGTTCAACATTCAGAAAGTAGACTGGCAATGAGAATATTAACACTTGAAGACACTGCTTTTGAGATGAATGAACTACCTGATGAGGTAGATGATTTACGCTTTTCTGTATTGGACAATTCAGATCCCAGCAATCCTGATTACTTTTTTATCCCTCTTATCTTCCTGGAAAGTTTCAATGCTCCAGCCCTTGTACTTAAAATTGCAGGCAACATTATTAAAATGCCAATCGACTGGAAAATACTAATTGGTGAACCAGATCATGGTGATCTAGAAATGACTAACCTTAGTAGTTTAAATGATCGTGGTTTTAAGGCATTTAGTTTTAATCCAATTAGCAGTTTCCTTGCAGAGTATCTTCCTATTGACATTGTAGATTTGTATACGGATGTTAAATGGTTCTTTCCTAAAATTAAACAAGGGCAAATATTGGCTATTCCTATTGAAACCGGACCCAAACCCAGATGTATCTACTGTGCCAAAGAGATAAACAAACAAAACGAGATAGTAGATATTAGCAAAGCATTATAATGCGACTAATAAAAAAAACAGAGTACCGTAGGTATGAATTTGACGTTAGTCCCCAAAATCAAAGTCATCATGATCACATTAAAAAGATTTATCAATTATTAGAAGATTATTTTAAAAATAGACCAGATTGTGATGCACGTCGTATAATACTTAATAGTGGTGTTAAGGGCCGCCGTCAATATACTATAAATTTTACTAGATTAGATGAGAGCCAAATGTTTGAACTTGCTTTTGCAGAATACATAGATACTGGTGGATTTAAGTATGAGTGATCTAAGTTTAAATACAATACTCAATGCGCTGGATCGCAAGGATATGAAGTTCTGGGATCAGTGTACGCCTGATCAGCAGAAAAAAATTGCGCCATTCCTGCTCAACAGATATATGAGTATTGTTAAAGGCACGGCTGATTTACAAGAATGGTATCTACGTGTAACCAACCAGCGTGTGAATGTAAACTACTTTGCACTCAACAAGCATCCTAAACTTGTGTGGCAGTTGCTATGTACGGTAAGTCCGGGTATGGGCAATCAGTTCCATCAGTGGATAGGACACAAAAAGAAAGATGGTGGCAGCAAATCAAATGATATTCGTAAAAAACTAGCAGAACTATACCCTAACTACAAAGAAGATGAACTAGACTTACTAGCCAGTATTACCACTAAAAAAGATCTTAAACAACTTGTCGAGGCTAGTGGTGAATGAATCAGTTGCGTGATGTTATAGTAGATGCTATAATAAATCAGAAGATGGAAACTAAAGATTATGTGTGCAAGTATTGCGGCAAAGGATACCGCAAGGAAAGCACACTAACAGCGCATCTGTGTGAGCCTAAACGCAGAGCACAACAGGAAAAGGAGCCCGGCGTACAGTTTGGTATGCAGGCTTACTTGCGGTTCTATGAACTAACACAGGGCAGTGCTAAACTAAAAACATACGCTGACTTCGCAGAGTCTCCATATTATAATGCGTTTGTGAAGTTTGGCAGACACTGCCAGAACATACGTGCAATCAACATCAGTGGCTTTGTTGACTATGTAATTAAAGAAAACAAGAAGCTAGATCACTGGTGCAAAGACGCAATATATCAGGAGTTCCTATTCCAACATCTAAAACGTGAAAGTGTACAGGATGCACTAGAGCGTAGCATGGAAACAATGCTAGAGTGGGCTGAGGAAAAAGAGAGTGTGTACAATCACTACTTCTTATACGCCAGCACAAATCGTATTGTCAGTGACGTCACAAAAGGACGTTTAAGTAGTTGGGTAATTTATAATTGTAGTACAGGTGTAGAGATGTTAGACAAACTAAACCAAGAGCAAGTTGAAATTGCGTTTCAATATATTGAACCTGATTTTTGGCGGCGTAAGTTTCATGACTACGTTGCTGATACAGAATGGGTAAAGCATATATTAAAGGAAGCTGGACTATAATGTGGTTACATGTAGAGATTAGTAGTCGTTGTAACGCATGGTGTCCGGGATGCCCTAGAAATAAAAGTGGGTACGGACTTGCTGATAATCTAGTTGAACAAGATTTAGACCCAGCGATATTAAAATCAACATTGGAAAAATACTCCGTTACAGAAGTGCAGATGTGTGGAAACCTAGGCGACCCATGTGCGGCTAAGAATATAGATGATCATCTCAAAATAATTGCTGATAGTAGCGTGGTACGATTACAAATACACACAAATGGAAGTTTGCGTAAGCCGGGATGGTGGGCTAACCTTGTTAAACAGTTTGAACACTTGGAACAATTTGATGTTTATTTTGCGTTAGACGGACTGGCAGATACACATAGCATTTACAGACAAGGCACCAGTTATGCTCGTGTGATAGAGAATGCCACAGCCTTTATTGACGCCGGAGGTAATGCTACCTGGCAATTTATTCCGTTCAAACATAACGAGCACCAGATTAAAGACTGTTTAAAATTAAGTCAAGATCTAGGATTTAAGAAGTTTGAGTTTTTAAAAAATGCTAGGTATCAAAAAATGCCAGATAGTAAACACTACCAAACAGGTGAGTTACTAGGAATACAGCCTTGGTCTAGGGACAAACTTGGTGACAATAAATTTCATCTCAATAAAACTCCGACTAAGGTAGACAAGCAGGATTGCATGCATTTACAAATACCTAGTCTGTTTTTAAATGCAACTGGTAAAATTAGTCCTTGCTGTTACATGGGAAATACAGTACAATATACAGACGTGGACATAGAAACAGAGTTTAACAATAATAATTATAGAAACGTTTGCTTAACAAATTGTGGAAAATGATGTTTAGAGACTTACCAGATATTGATATTGATTTTAAGGACAGATCTGATGTTTTGAAGTTTATAGAGCACACTCCAGCTAGACTAGAAACTGGTAAACAGCATAACACTGGTGTATACTTTACTGATATACCCAGTGGTGGCGATGGTATAAGTACCTTTGATCACAAACAAGCAGAACAACTGGGATATTTTAAGCTGGACTTGCTTAATGTTAGTGTGTATGAACAGGTCAGGGACGAAGTACATTTAGTAGAACTAATGACCACAGAGCCTAACTGGAGCAGGCTCTGGGAAGATAGAGAGTTTTGTGAACAAATTGTACACATTGGGAATCATTATGATCTAGTATGTAGCATGAAGCCTGACAGTATACCCCGAATGGCAATGTTTTTGGCAGTACTGCGGCCAGGAAAAGCACACTTGCGTAATCGACCCTGGGATGAAATTGCTAAAACAGTTTGGCAACGTCCTGAAAACGATAAATATTTCTTTAAAAAGTCGCACAGTGTAAGTTACTCACATCTTGTAGTAGTTCACGTTAATCTACTTGACTCGCTTAACTAGTGTGATGTTTTTCCGTTTACTTCTTAATTTTGATAATTCTAGTATATTTACACTGGGACCGAATATTATTTCAACATCTTTTACATTTAATGTTGTTAAACAGTAGGCAAATTTAGCCCAATCACCTTTTAAAAACAAGTTTATAGGAATTTTTTGATTACTTTCCCACCACCAGGTTTCACCTAGTTCTAAGTATTCTTTTTTATCTTTTTCGGTTTTTAAAACTTCATAATTGTAAATGCTACATACAGTGTCGTCAGAATTCTGTATAATACCCAGATACTCTTCCCCACCATAGGAAACTAGGCTTAAAAACGGATATTTTTCTTTTATTTCGTCGCTTATTCTTGCCATTAGGAAACTATAAATAGTAGTATAATGTCTACTATTACTAGTTACTTATACGAACAAAATATTAAGGTTACTACAACTGATGTAACCGTGGGGAATGTTATGAGCATGTTTTATACACCTAACATCAAAGTATACCGAGGAATAGATAATCCAGTAAGAGTAAACTTTGTTAACAGAGATCAGAAACGGGTTAGCCTAACTGACAAAACTATTAGTTTTATTATGATAGACAAGGATACCAATAAAACACTATTACAGCGTAGTGTTAGTAGTTTAGATCCCCGGGCTGGCACTGCTGAGTTTATACTAAGAGATGTTGATTTGTATAACCTAGACAGCAAATATTATACCTATGCTTTTAAAGTAGTCAATGGTGAAGGTAGAACACAGATTGGTTACAGTGACGACAACTACGGCGCTGGTGGTGTGCTTGAACTTGTTGAAGGTGTTTATCCTACATTTGTTGCTAGTACTCTAGAAGACTTTGGTGCTGGAGACACTGGTAGTATCATTTATATTGATCCTTATGTTAATCGAAATACTGCGCTTCACACAACACAAGTTTATTTTTCAAGTGCTTTTACAGGTACACTAACAGTTAAAGGCAGTTTAAGTCCAGCAGGAAGTGGGCTTACAGCAGATGACTTTACTACCATTACTACACAAAGTTACACTGCCCAATCTGACAATGTAGCTTTTAGCTGGAATGGTGTTTACAGTGCTATACAATTTGTTCGCAGTACAACAACTGGAACACTCAGTAAAGTACTGTACAGGCCATGAAACTAGTAGGGTTTGGTTGTAGTTTTACATATGGCAGTGAGTTACTTGACCCAGAACTAGAAGATAGCTGGGATCGTCATCACGAAAACACGCCCTATAGAGAACAGAATACCTGGCTGGGTAAACTAGCATCTAGACTGAATTGTAGTTCAATAAATTTAGCAGAACCCGGTGCTAGTAATTTCTGTATACAGGAAAAATTTGCTGAATATGTTCAACAAAACAATTGTGCCGATACTATAATCTGTGTTGGTTGGACAAGTCATTTACGTACAAGCTGGTGGAGCGATGAAAGACAATTCTGGGTGCATGATGGATTTATTAGAAATGAAAATGAAGACATGTTTAGTGAAAGTTTTAGAGAATGGCTTACGCTAAGTTATCTTCGTTGCGAACAGGCCACACTGAATGCCAAATTATTTGTCAACAGTGTATGTGAAAATCAAAAAATTAGATTTATACAATTTGATGCACTGCCTAATGTAAAAACACACTATAATAATTTCCATCAACAGGGCAGACACATGCAAGAAGTACTGCAAGAGGAAGGTAAAAGACTAGACAAAACATTTCTGGCAGAAGGTGGCCATCCTAACGAAGCGGGACACGAGCATTATACTAAATTGTTACACACTTGGATGAGGGCAAAAAAAATTGTATAAAAGATTTTTCGCATTTGGTTGTAGCTTTACACTATACAAGTGGCCTACCTGGGCTGACTATTTGTACGCCGGCGGTGTAGCCCACAAGTATGAAAACTGGGCATTGCCCGGCGGTAGCAATGATTTTATCTTTCATAGTCTCATGGAATGTGATGCCGCTAATAAAATTACCAGAGATGATCTTGTTGCTATAATGTGGAGCCAACCTTTTAGATTATCTGATTATTGGCATAATCGTGGCTGGGATATGCCAGGAAATGTTTACTTGTTTCAACCCAAAGATCGCATTGCACGGTATTGGAGTGATGATCAAAACACCTTAGAAAATTTAAGTTACATGTGGAGTGCTAAAAGATTATTAGATTTAATTGGATGTGATTACAATTTCTTTAGTATGGTAAAGTTTAGATTAAGAGATGACTACTCTGCTAAGTTTAGTCATGTACAAAACAGTATAGAAATTAGCATGGAAGAATTTTTAGGTTATACAGACACAGAACACAGCGATACTGATTGGAGGCAAACACTGCCAGGGGACTTTCATCCCAGTCCAATGGAACACGCAAACTTTGCTAAATCTAGAAATATTAAAATTAATTTAGATACTAGAAAAATTGATAAACTACAATCTGCTGCAGATGATTATATATTTAACAGTAAAAATCCACACAAACAAGAAATAAATGTATTTCCAGAAAAATTTCCATTAACTAGATTACCTAATATTTCTGGCAAATTTAACTCTGGAAGTGGAAGGTTAAGAGATGTCAATACAGTTCAGCCTTTCAACTGGTAACGAACATTATAAACAGAATACTCCGCAGGGTAATTTTTTAAGAGAACTGTTAAAAGTAATACCAAAACAACCTGATGTTTGGTACGCAGATACTTTTAGTTTACCTGCATTTGGACATCTAAAAAAATATTATACTGGAACTGTAATATTATATTGCTGGTGGGATCCTGCAGATGACAGGATTTTACAGCATCTTGACAGCATGGATCTGGACTTTATAATGGTTACCAGTGATACAGATCTGGCACCCAAACATGAACGTGTTAAAACAATTCAGTGGAATAAACAATATGGTTTTCACATGGAACTAATAAAAAGTAACCCATGGACACCTGCTAGTACTAGGAAAAACTTTTTATGTATGATGCGTAATCATAAACCTGAGCGTTTACTGTTCCTAGAACAACTATGGCGCAATAATTTACTGGACAGCAATTTGGTAAGTTACTTAGGTCAGGTTAATACAAAAAACATACATGGTAGAACAGCAAGACCCATATCAGACATAGTTGGAGAACAATATCAAGCAGACACGGAATTTACTTATATACCCAGTGCAGACTTTGCTGGATGGTTAACTGATAATATACCCATATTATTACCCGAAGATCATACACAAACAAATGAACATAACACTGACTTTTTTACTACAGGCAATCCTGACTGGTATAGTAGTACACAATACAGTGTAGTACTAGAAACATACTGGGCTAGAACAGAATTTCTAACAGAAAAATCATTTAAACCCATAATATCAAAGCATCCATTTATAAACCTGGGAAACGCCAGTAACAAGATATTAAAAAATCTTGGGTTCGATGTCTTTGAAGATGTATTTGGCTTGGAACACGACACACTGCCGGCACAAGAAAAAGTCCAATGTGTAATACCTAAACTAGTTAATGTTGATATAGATCCACTTCGCACTGAATACAATTATTTGATAGGACAAGATTTACTGGCTCAGGCACGATTAGAACAGAAACAACTTGCTTTACAGGTAGCAGATATATTATAATAAATGATGTATTTAAATTTATTAGACAATTCGCAATTTAAAATCATTACCAATGGTAGTAATGTTTTGCCTGATTTGCAAAAAATTTTTAAACATCTTCAACACATAGATATTCCCTTTTGCGAATGGAATAATCCATTTTATTATGAATGTAATACGCAAGAAGATAATGTAAACAAATTAATTTACTTTGCACAAATACTAGGAATAACAATTGATAAAAACAAATGTATTAGTTTCGATCAACAATATTTTAATAAACTGCATGAAACATTTGAAAAGAATTATAATGGAGATTCACGGTGGTTAGATTTTCATGAGATGATTCACATATGTGAATCGAAAAGTCAATCGAACAAATCTGTATTAACAATTCATTATAGACATCTGTCTGGCATGTTAGAGCCTCCATTTAATAAAGATATGAAAGATTATACAACACAGATTACAAGAGGTGATGTATACATAGAATGGGCGCAACTAGGAAAAACTCCATATACATACTGGGCAAACAAGGAACCCAACAATATTAATCGCCTATGTAAACTTGCAGTACCATGGATCAAATTAAAACCATTAATTAAAATATCCTTACAAGACCAAAATTTATTATATAATAAAAAAATTGATAAGTTTAACGCATGGTGGAATTTATATAAAAAAGATTGGTGTAGTCATTGGAATTTGCAAGATTGGACTATAAAAGATATGTATAATGTCGCTGTTTTTGGTAGAATAGAAAATGTAGACAGCTTAATTTTAAAACTAAAAAGTAAAATACATCCTAAAAGGATTACTTTAAAGTAATGAACTCTATTCAGCAAGCAGTGTTTAACCATTTGCCCAGACAGAAGCGTAGTCCAGCCGGCTGGTATACCTTTAATGCTGTTTGCTGTCATCACAATGGCGAAAGTCAGGATAAGAGAGGCAGGGGAGGTGTTATCACTGATGGCGAGGCTGTAACCTATCACTGCTTTAATTGTGGGTTCAAGAGTGGCTGGCGTCCCGGTAGACATATTAGTTACAAGTTTCGCAAGTTGCTTGATTGGTTAGGCGTAGAAGAGAATGAACGTCAACGCCTAGTAGTAGAAGCATTACGCATCAAAGAAACAGTTGTTCTAGAAGATGATGATGATCTAGAGCCAGAATTTACGATCGAGTTTCCTGATCGTAAACTGCCAGAGGGTTGTGTGCCATTGGCAGACGCTCCACAAGAAATACAGGATTACGCACAGGCACGGTGTATGCCGGGAGGAGAGCTACTGTGGAGTAATACTCGTCCTGGCAGGATGTATCGTCGTATTATTATACCCTGCACTTGGAATGGGCGTGTTATAGGATCAACAGCAAGAGGTATAGACGACGATACTCGCCCCAAATACTTTAACAACTATGAAGCAAACTACGTGTATGGAATAGATAGACAGGTGGCTGATGGAAAGTTTAGTGTAGTATGCGAGGGTATTATTGATGCACTAACAATAGGCGGTGTTGCCACACTTACAAATCGCTGTAACGAAACACAAGCACAGATTATTGATACACTGGGTAGGGAGATAGTACTAGTACCTGACAGAGATCGAGCTGGTCAAGCACTTATAGATGACGCACTTGAATATGGTTGGAGTGTAAGTTTTCCTGAATGGGAATCAGATGTAAAAGATATCAATGCAGCAGTTATACGTTACGGTAAACTGTACACATTAAAGAGTATTATAGACGCTAAACAAACAAGTAGGTTGAAGATAAACTTGATGAGGAAGAAACTTGGCTAGAGAATATACACCAGATTTACAAAAACTGTTTTTAGAAATGATGATGCAGGATGCACAAAACTACGTCAGAGTGCAGAACATCTTTAACGCAGAGAACTTTGATCGCAGTTTGCGTGACGCAGCAGAGTTTATCAAGG
>Ga0208644_1000151_pt1 | contig 46783 bp, 42 predicted proteins | sample VirMetDEL_Nov_18_FD_184517 | JGI IMG/M metagenome (GOLD analysis project Ga0208644, IMG submission 184517) | Aqueous microbial communities from the Delaware River and Bay under freshwater to marine salinity gradient to study organic matter... | ecosystem: Environmental > Aquatic > Marine >...
CTTCCGCCTGTGATACCCTATCTATCCGAGTTGTTGGCTAACTCCTATGAGTCCTCTCCTCAACTCCCGTTGAGGTTTTGAGTTCAAGAGAGGATTTGAAAGAGTTCAAGTTGAGTTTGATTTTGGGGATTGGATTTTACCGGGAATGACTCTATTTAAAGAAAGCAAAAAGAAGCCTCCAAAATAGAAAGGGTTATAAGGAAGAAAACAAACTTCAGCATTTCACCCCTAAAAGAAGGGGGGTTTCCCTCATTACCTGTTGAGGGCTGAAACTTCGGCTACTCAATTTGTTGGGGGTTATTCTCAAATTATTCATCTGTATCTCTATGTGGTTTCGGATTTTCTTTTTTCGTGCCGTCTGTTCTCTCAAAAAGACGCTTCGGGTATCTTTTTGCCGATATTAGACTCTAATGGGTATCTTTTGGGGTTTTTGGGCTTTTTTGACCCGGACACTTTCGGCAGGTTCTTTAAATACTTAGACTCTAAAATGTCCTCAAAAGGTATAAAAGGGAGTTCGCAATAATTAGAAAACATGAGCCGATGGTTGGGTAATTCAGCAATTCAAGATGAGTTGGTTGAAGTCTTGAAGCATAGGGAGGCTATTTGGTCGCAATCAAGCCCAAGTAAAGACAAACCATTTTGGCGTAGGAGAACAAGGATAACTTCTAAAACCTCTATTCAGTATTGGCTTGATTCCCTCCAATATCCATACTATTCAGTTGCTACATTTATGGGAACTAATGTCATTGATTGGGATAAGATGCCGATTCAGCCTCCGCCACTTAGGACTACTAAGGAGAAAAAAATTGAGCATAAGGAGGCGTGGGATTCATACTTGACTCCTAAAGGTTGTGCCGAATTAGGATTGGATTGGGAATCAATTTGGGTCGGAAAGTCTATGCTTTTTGACTTTGACCATAAGGAATTGCCTATGCTCGCCTTTGATAAGGCATTGAAAACTGCTAATTATCTCGCTGATGAATTGAGTTGTTCACCTATGATGGTGTTTTCGGGTTCAAAGGGATTCCATGTTCATTTGAGTCCCGATGAAGCCTCTATGGTGGCGGATTGCACAGTTTCGGATTTTTCGGATAAGAAAGACCCGTTGAGAGATTTAGGAAAGCACTATGGTTCAGTAGTTGAAACAATTGCTAAGGATGCTACAAAAATGAAGTTTCCAATTGAGGATAGGTCGTCAAACTTCCGACAGGGAATTGTTAGATGCCCTTATTCTATTCACCCGAAAACAGGTCAAGTGGTCTATCCCCTTGACATGAGGGATATTGAAAACATTGAAGGACTGAATGAGGATGCAGGTATTCTTGATATTGCGAAGAGGCTTCATGCTTGGGATATTCCAAACCAAAGTTCATCTTCCTTAGAGGGTTATGATTTAACCTATATCACCCCCGAAGCGAGATGTATTGGGCGAGGTATGCCGACATTCAAGATTTGAATAGAGTTGATAAGACCATCAACCCTGCAATTCCGATTCCACCCCAAACAAAAAGGCGGTCTTTTGAAGTATCAATTCGGTTTGGTGTAGTTAGAGAGTTAGAATCACCCAATAAGTCATTAAGGAATGATGATTGAGTGGATTGTTCTATCCTATCTATCTCTTCCTGTTTGATAGTCCCTATGTTCAATACAGGAGAATACCAACAACCGTTAATCTCTTTACATTCTCCATTACTGCAAACTTCAACGATTTCAAATACGCATTTTCCTCCCGAACAATTCCCTGTTGCTTGGTTTTGTAGTGTAGTTTCATACCTCCCTGCCTTCGTTATGTCAAAATAGATTTTAGCATCACCATTAGGATTACCGTTTAAAATCGTTTCATGGACTTCCTCTCCTCTTCCCTCATCATCCCAAACCGTAGTAGTTATCTTGACCTTATGAGTTTCAACGCCATCCCTTAAATAGTTTCCATCATAGCCTTCCTGTTGAAATGCCCCAAACTTAATCCAATACTTGACTCTCGCATTTATCTCATCGTCATAAACCACACCATATTTGAACTCATGCCTTGAACCACAAACACCATTGAAGATTTTTTGAGTATAGGACTTAGTTCCCAATTGTTTCTCCGTTAATGTCATTCCGAACTCCCTCCAAACATCATAGAGTATAAGGCTGAAAATCCAATCAAGCCTCCAACCAATATAAACATTTGGTTTCTATCAATCATCTCATCGGTTTGTTCTTGGTTTGATTGAGTTCTTGGTTTTGGAGGGAGATTCGTTGTAGTCCATTCTCCGCTTGAAGTTTGTTCAATGTATGGGGCGACTACTGCACCATATTTGTGAATTACGGGAGATGGTTCATTCCCTGTTTCACCAATGAAGTCGCAACCGTATTTGTTGTTTCCCGTATCGCCAATAGATTTTATCGCACACCATTCAGCAATTGAAGGAATGATTTGAGTGTTGTTAGTGATATAATCAATTAACAAACCCTCAACAGTCCATTGAGTTGCGAATCCAACGGCAAAAACCACACCTGCCTTAACTCCTGTTAATCCTAAACCTGCAACTAAGGCAGTTCCTAAGCAAAGGAATATCAATGCACAAAAAATGATAACCATGACACAAGCAACAATAGTTCCTTTGATGATTTGAAGTTGAACTTCTTTGAGTTTTTCCTGTTCACTCATCGTTTCGGAATCATGATTATAGCCATAATTGAAAATGAATGAGTATGTTCCCCACTTAGCCCCACTCGGAATGGTGTATGTTCCCTTCCCTATTCCTTCACCATCGGTATTCACAATCTTTGAATAAACTTGAGAGATGGTTCTCTCTTCATCTGTATTTGCGAAAATGTCCTGTTGTAGCGTAGGCATATCTTGAGCATCACCATTGAGGTAATTCACAATCTCTTGATTGTAAATATCCTTTTGCTCGGAACTCGCCCTTGAATAAACGGTATCGGCAACCTGTTTAATGTATTCTTCGTTGCTTCTCCAAATCTCAAACTTGACCTTATCTCCCTTTGGCGTAGCCGAACCTAAAGGTTGGCTATCATCCCATTCGGGATAGGTGGTGATTTGATACTTTATTTTTGATTCGGGGGGGATTTGCCTCCATGATGTGATTCCTCCAATAGATGTAGGAGAGATGGTTTCGCCATCCTTATTCTCAATTTGAAGTTGAGTTGTCATTGTAGGTCTGCAAACCATTTAGCCACCTCATGTTCTCAAAACATAGTAGCCTTCAGCACCCTTTGATTCGGAAGGTCTTTTCAAAATCAATCCTAATCCGAGAATCGTTGCTACAACAACTAATCCAATTTTCGCTTGAGTTTCCTGTTTCGCTTCATTACATTCGGCTAAACAGGTTTCATAATCTTCGCTTCCTTCGCATTGGTCGGGACATGGCGTTGTCAAGTTCTTGAGTGTATCTCCAACTCCTTCGGGCAAAATCTCTCCGAAGATTCTATATGCACCGATAGCAACCGAACCTCCAACTAAAACTAAAGTTCCACTCAATACATTCCTTCCTGTGAAAATCCGATTGAATAGGTTTGCACTATCCGTTGCCGTATTTGCACCACCACCTACACTTGAACTACTTCTAACGATTTTTACTACATCATCGGTATTTTCTAATCTCAATAGAGTTCTTCCATCGGCAATCACATTACCTGCCCCATCAACCGCCTTATATCCACTTTTTAGTTTGATTACCTTTCCACCTTCTCTAACTTCACTAACGCCTTCTATTCTTGAAATCTTGTTTGCATTCGCACCCTTTGAAATAACACCTACTGCCGTTGTTCCTTCGGGAATTGCCCCTGCAACTCTTGAAGCCCCTACTGCCCCTGTGGTTGCCCTCCCAAAGCCAATGACTTTCCAAATCTTCGCACCCCTAATCGCCTTGAATAGTCCTCCCAATGCTTTGAATCCTCCAAGTGGGGCATTGAACTCCGTAGCAAACTTATCGGGGTCATAATTGGGGTTTCGGATTTTAATGTCGGTCATTTGCACAAATACCTCATCATCAACTGTTCCACCCTTTGACCTTATCCATTCTGTTCCTCCTTTCATCTTCATTCCAAATGTATAAGCCCCCGAATGTTCGCCATCAATATCAACCTCTAATCTATCGTTTGGATAGAACCAAACTTCAATGAGTTCATCACCCGCAGTTCCATTTAAGTCGTTTTTAACATAATTCTTTGCACTTGACCTTCCCGTATCTCCATTGACATAAACACCATTCTTGAAGTAGTTCCGATTGTTTGTTGTAATCTTCAGTTTGACTTTATAGCCTTGAGCAATTTGAAGGTCAATTCCTCCCGATGTGGTATTCCCATCACTATCTTTAAGTTCAACTTTGCTATCGTTAATCCATGAATACCACCCCATCAACTTATGAAGGCTGAACGGATTGTGCAATTCATCAACTTCACCATTCATAAAACGCTTAAAATCACTATTACTGTTGTAAATCGGAGGGTCAATCCACTCATCAACATAATTCACATCGGAATCTTCATTCGTTGAGTCGGAGGTTGAACCCGAAGTTGATGAACCCGAAGTTGATGAACCCGAAGTTGATGAACCCGAAGTTGATGAACCCGAAGTTGATGAATCAGTAGTCGCTTCCTCTTCGGAAAAGCGGTAATATGCGAGTCCACCAACCGCCAAGAGTCCAATTAAGGGCATAGTGGAGTTAGCCATATCTTCATTTTCTCCCTTTTGATAGATAAAGGTTGCCTATGGGAACTGTTAAATACTATCTCCACATGATACGAGTTATGACTGATAGTTTCGCTCGCAAAAGGTTGAAGGTTTGTAATTCGTGCGAACATCTTGAGAAGAAGTTTCTTTCGCCTTCTAAATGTGGAGTTTGCGGTTGTGTAGTCAAATTGAAGGCAGTAATCAAGGGGGAGGAATGTCCTCTCGGCAAATGGGAAAGTTCATAAGGGTGATGCTCAAATCATAACTTATGGCTGAAATCCTATCACACCCAAACTTTGACTCTTTAACGATTGAAACTCTTGATGGCGAAAGTCATGATTGGGAGGAGATTATCAAGAAAATGGATGATGATGATTTTTACTATGGCTATCTTGGGAAGTTCGCACTTAGTAGTAGCATCATCAAGACAATTTTGAAATCTCCGAAAGAGTATTTTCGGTATCTTCAAGAAGGAAGTGATGAAGATTCTCAACCCTTGAGGGATGGAAAACTATTTCATTGGAGAGTTCTTGAACCTCATGTCTTTGATGCCCTCAATGTCATAGAAGTTTCGTCAAAGAATACAAAGGCATATAAGGAGGCCGTTGAAGAGTTAGGGACTGTTTTCCTCAAGAGTGAGGTTGATAATGCAATTAGTCTTGCTGATGCCTTGACAATGAATGAAGAGGTTCAAGAATACCTTAATGATGCTCACTTTGAAGTCCCACAAATCCAAATGATTGAAGGAATCCCAATTAGAGGAAAGGCTGATATTCTTAAGGGTGATTGTATCATTGATTTGAAAACCACCTCCGACATTAGCACATTTCAGTATTCAGCGAGAAAGTATGGCTATGACCTTCAAGCATATCTTTATCTCCAACTCTTCCCCGAATGCAATTCATTCAAGTTTATTTGCATTGATAAGAAAACTAAGGACATTGGGATTTATGAATGCTCTCAAGACTTCCTTGATTCGGGAAAAGAAAAATTGGAGAGTGGAATCAAAACCTTCAAAGATTTGTTCGTAAATCAAGAACATATTGAAAGAAAACTTTCTCAATTAGTGATTAAAGGAACTCTTTGAGGGTCAAAAATGAAAGATACACCCATTGAAATAACCCACATCAATGTCGGTGAAGGTGCAAAGGGGAACACAACCATAGAAACAAAGGTTGAGGATTATCACTATACTAAAGCGAAAGGTTCGGGAGATTGCTCTTATCCTATGACTCTTTTTTGTCCCAAATGTAGTGATACGCATGAGTTCAATAGTAGGTTCGGAGAATGGAGAGAAAAATGGTTAGTTGAGGCTAAGGATTTGTATTTCACAATCAAATATGAGGTTGATGCTGATGGTTGCCTTTTTGCTAAGTGCGAGAAGTGTGATTTTGATTTGAGGGAGGATTATATTTATGGAGAGGACAATCTCAAAGAGGAAAAAGAAGTTCAAATCCACAACATCTCAATTATGGGGGCTACATACAAAGACAATTCAGTTTGCATACCTTTGGATTCATACAAGAAAGCCGTGAAAGAGGGAATTGCTTGGAAAAGTGATATATTAGTTTCAATATCGGGGAGTAAATACCGAATTATGTTCATTGATTTCACGAATCCCGAAAATATCGTTTCAAAAGGTGAGTTTATTTACATTAAGTGGAAATGTGTCCGAAACCGCAATCCTTAATACACAAGACTATCTTAGGTGTTAATATGGGGCTAAACGCTAAAGAGAGAATGGAGGACATTCTTCGCCCTGTTGGTGGCGAAGCGGGACTTCGGTTGAGGTTGATGGAACATGGTTATTCCGATTGGAATGAGATTAAGTTTTATCCTGTGGTCGCTTATTTTCCTAAGCACATGGATTCATCGGATGTAGTCGGTGTAGCGATTAGAACGGGATATTCATTCAAACTGATTTATGGTTGCATTCAAACTGACTTTGAGGGGGTTAATGAATGGTATCGGTATGTTTCACTACATGATGATTACAATTCATTAACTGAAGCCCTTCTTGACCACAATAAAGCCTTAATTGCTACTGAAGTTGATTTCAAGGACTCAAAAAACATGACTTGGGAAGAGATTTTAGAAGAGGTTCATGATGGAGTGAGGAGAACCAAGTATGATGTTGATGATGATGATTTTTTGAGTTCGGAAACTATGAACATCACATTTGGAGTATCGCCCGATTTTACTGATTCAAGCGATATTGTTTCTTTCTTAGATGCTTTGAAAGATTTCACCACTATGAATCCTAACCGATTCGTTAAGTTCATTGAACAACAGGAAGTTGAAAAGATAGCCGAGATTAAGTTTGTTGAAGATTCGGATTGGAGTGATGGCTTCGTTGATGAGTGGGCTTAAGCGACAGGCTTAAATATCAAGTCAAATAATCGTGTATTATGATGATTTCAAGTTCTAAGTTGAAGTCCTTAGAAGATTTCACCAACTCTAAGGCGAGAATGAGGCTTGAGAAGTCAAAACTGAACCGACTTTTTACATCTATGCGACCTGCCTATTCTAATGCTGAAGAAGAGTTTGTTCAAAAATACATTCTATCTCCCGAATTAGTTCGCAAAGGTATGTATCAAGATGGATATGGGAATTGTTTATTGAAGATTGACAATCCCGATGGAACGCCCTCTAAAACTCTATGGTCATGTCATACTGATTCAGTTCACAATAGAGGAGGAAATCAAACAGTTCACTTTAATCCTTTGGATGATAAGTTCAGCACCACCAATGGTTCATGTTTGGGGGGAGATGATAATTCGGGAACTTATGTTTTACTTGAATTGATTAGAAGGAATGTTCCCGGCTTATACATTTTTCATAGAGCCGAAGAAGTAGGAGGGGTTGGTTCTTCTTGGATTGCCTCAAATTGTGAAGATATGCTCAAAGAGTATGACAGGGCTATTGCCTTTGATAGAAAGGATATTCACAGTATTATCACCCATCAAGCCTCAAGGAGATGTTGCTCGGAGGCTTTTGCTGATGATTTGGCGGAAAAATTAGGGATGAATCATAGGTCTGACCCCACAGGCTCATTTACTGATACTGCAAACTATGACCACATCATTCCCGAATGCACAAATATGAGCGTTGGTTATTTTTCGGCACACTCGGCAAGAGAAACACAGTTGTTGGGCTATCTTGTTAAATTAACTGATAAGTTTGCTGAAATTGATGTTGAAGGATTAGTTGTTGAGAGAGATGCTAATGCACCTGTTGAATACAGTATGGGGGGCTATTATGGATATGGAGATAATTTATTGAAACCATCTAAAGAAGCGAGAACTAATATGGGTTGGTCAAAATCCGATGATTTGAAATGGAAACAATCCAAAAAAGATAGAGAGGCTACAAAATCCTCATCGGACAAAACTCTAACTAAAGAGGAATTGTATGACATTCTTGACGATTTGAGCATGGATGATGATTTAGGACCAAAAGCGAAAAAATCAACAAAGGGTGATTTCACCTTAATTGATGAAGTATCAATCGGAGAGCCAAATTGGGATGAGTTCTTTGCTCAACTGCCCGAATGATAGTAAGGTTTAAAAGGGTAAAGCCCCCATGAGAAACCATGACGAAGAAGAATGCTTGGAAGTCTAAGGTTTTGAATATGTTGAGTGAAAGAGCCATGAGTAGCACCGAACTTTCCGAAAGGTTAGGGAAGGACATGAGGTATGCACCTCACGCACGAAAAATTACTCTCGTTTTGAGAGGCGATTCAAGATTTATGGAGTTAGACCAAGTTTCGGTTGATTCATGGCTTAGGGCGGAATCACACAAAGTTTCATTGTGGGGATTATCCGATAAGAATTATTCTTTTGATTACCCCTACAACTCATATTAACCGAAAAGGTTAAATATGAGAAAAGATAGGGAATTGTGAGGGGGAGTTTTTATGAACCATCTATTGAAATGCGAAGATTGTGGAAGTCGGAATCTCAAGGAAGATTCAAAGGGAGAAGTGAGTTGTGAAAGTTGCGGTTTAGTTTTAACTCAATTGGTTATTGATAGTGGACCCGAATGGAGAAACTATGATAGCAACACAGGTGAGAATCCCGAAAGAGCAGGGATGCCGAATACAGAACTTCTTCATGATAAGGGATTAACCACCGATATTGATTGGAAAAATAAGGATTTTGCGGGCGTTTCAATGAATGCTGAATCTTCAAGAATCTTTCGGAGGTTGAGAAAGCAACATCAAAGAACCCGAATTAGCAATTCTAAGGAGAGGAATCTTTCAGTTGCACTCGCTGAACTGCAAAGAATCGCATCTCAAATGGGACTCCCAAGACCCGTTAGAGAGCAATCCGCATTCATTTACCGAAAGGCAGTTGAGTTAGGACTCGTTAGAGGAAGGTCTATTGAAGGAGTAGTCGCTCGCTCAATCTATGCCCGTTGCCGAATGGAAAACATTCCGAGAACTCTTGATGAGGTCGGAATCCATTCAAGAACAGGAAGAAAGGAGATTGGGAGAACATACAGGGAAGTTGCTAAGGCATTAAAATTAAGAGTTGAACCCTCATCCCCTTCCGAATACATTCCGAGATTTTGTTCAACGCTAAATCTCCCAACTGAAACTGAAATTAGAGCCATGAGTATTCTCAAAGATGCTGAAAAAATGGAACTCACCGCAGGGAGAGGACCAACAAGCATTCGTGCCGCATCGGTATATCTCGCCTCATTGATTACAAATAACTCAAGAACACAAAAAGAAGTTTCTCATCGTGCAGGGATTACCGAAGTTTCAATTAGAAACAGATATAAGGAACTTTGTGTTCATCTCCAAATCAACCCTAACGATTATTAAGGGCAATCGTTTAATAGGTAATGGATAAAATAGATAGGAAGGGAATAAAATGGCGATTAAAATTGATTGTGAAGATGGATATACTGCGAGAGAATGGACTTCAAAGGATGGAGAAAAACACAATATCTTCATCAAAGACCGAGATGGAGAAGTAGGTTGGCTTGACCTAAAAACAGGAAAGTTGGTGAATAAATCTAAGCGAAACTATGACTTCGTTGAGGGTGAGGAGGATGCAATTATCACCGTTGAAAGCGGAGATAGTTTGATTTACATTGGTTGCGTGGATGATGATTCTTCGCCAACAAATGAACTAACAAGGAGTAGGCTTCAAGAGGCAAATGAGAGGTTCAATGCCTTGAAATTGGGTAATGTGGAGTTTGAAATCAATCTTGGGCCATCAAGAGAGATTAGGAAGGGTGGAAAGTCTAATTGGGCTAAGGCAAACATCACCGCAAAGGTATCAAATCCCGAAAACATTGAGGAGATTTATGATGCCTTATCCGAGATGGCCTTCGCCATGTTGGACTTAGAAACAGAAAAATTGCTTAATGACCGACAGGCTTAAATAGCATGGAGGACAAGTTCAATTTATGAATCTCAACACCTTTCGCAAAGAGAAGGCGTTGTCCGAAGTTGAAGGAGGATTGATTCAAAACATTGAGCCAATATCAATGACTCAAGCAAAATTGATTAGCAAAAAGTATGCTTTGAGGTGGAGATTTAGAGTTTGTAGGTATTGTAATCAAGACTTTGATATTGAGCGTATGGGGTTCGGATATAATTGTGGTGAATGCTAATGAAGAAAATTGGAAAAGTAAAACTCGGACTGAATAATGATTTTGAAGTCCTTATTGAAAGTGATATTGAGATGAATGGCGAAAAAGATTTGGATGATTTGTATTTTGTGATGTTTAATGTCATGAACAATCCTCTAAGGCTTTCAATTATAACAGTAGGTAATCTAATTGATTTGGCGAAAAAGAATAGCGGATTAGGAGAAAGTGAATTGATGGGTCTTTTAGAAAATGACCCCGAAAGGTATGTCATGATTGCACTCGGAGATGGCTCAAGAGTTATGGAGGAAGGGATTGAAAAAATCAAAATCCCCCTTGATTCTCAAGAAAATGCTAACAAAGCGAGAATTATCGTTTCATCAATGATGGAGAAAGGCTATTTCATCCAAAAATCAAACTACATGGTCAATGGCGAAGTAGTGAGGAGAGAACAAAATGTTGAAACTGAAAATATGTTGCCTCAACTAAACATCATGCTTGAAATAATCAAAAGGTGGAATGACTTGGATATTGATGAACTCGCTAAATATCTTGGTTAGGTTCATATAGGTCATAGGAGGATTGTTAATCATGACGAAAAAGTTGAGTCAAGAAAGCAAAAGAGATATTTTAACTGTATATGCTGAACTGTATGCACAACCGACCACAATTGCGAAGCAGGGCATTAAAGTTGCCGAGCATCTAACTGAATACCTTCAAGATTCAAGCGAAGAGGAGTGAATGTAAAGACTAACTCCTCCTTTCTTCATCATGAAGATATATTCGGGATTGAGTTTAAGATATGTTCCCACCTGCCTTCGGGTTGGGACACTTCGTTTAAAGTCGTCATAAAGATTGTAAATGAGTTGTTGTGAACCAACAGGAATCATTTTCCCCCTCATATATTCATCAATCACATCAGCATGGCTTTCAATAAGTCCGAATCGCTTTCCCATACATTAAGGGAGGATAGAATACCTTATAAGGGTATCTCATGTTTGTTTGATTAGAACCGAAACGATGGAGGAGTTATTTTGAAAGTGGTTGAAGTTTATCCGAAAACAGAACCACGATACGATGTTTCGGAATGGTTTGGTGAGAAGCCATTTAGTAGTCCAAGAATAGAACAAAAGCAAATCATTCCTTTGATTCTTGAGGAGTTGGCGAAGGGAACTAAAAACATCATTGTTGAATCTCCAACAGGTTCGGGAAAGTCGGCAATCTCCTTTTTTATCCCTCAAATATCGGGAAAAAATGCTTATGTGCTGACTCATTTGAAGGGACTTCAAGACCAATACGCTGAAGAATTGCCTATTATGAAAGTAGTCAAAGGAAGGTCAAATTATAAGTGCAACCTTAATGTCCCTGCGAATTGCGAGGACATTGAAGTTCTTGAAAGGGCTATTGAGGAGTTTAAGGAAACGGGGGTGATTCATTCGGATAACTGCACTTCGGATAATGCCCCCTGCACAAAGGTTAAAAACTTCAATTGCAGTTTTAAGTTTTCAATTGAAGAATTGCACGATTCGGATTCATCTTTTTCGGATAATTCAAGCAATTTTTGTGGGTATTTTTCGGATTTAGCAGTAGCAACAAAATCTCATTTTTTCCTCACAAATATGAATTATTTGGCTTCAGCATTCCCAACGGGAAACCTGCTTCAAAGGGATTTATTGATTGTGGATGAAGCACACAACTTAGAGTCGGCATTGATGAGCCATTATTCATTAGATTTCACCCTATCCGATTTGGAGATGTTCTTTGGAGTGCCTACAAGGAAAGAGTGTAAAGGAGATAGCCATAAGACCGAAAGGAGGAATAGGATGCTTGAGGCATGGAGTCCCAAGAGTAATTCATTAGGGTTTCCCAATATCCCTTCTATCAAGACTAACACCGATAATCGGGTGTGGAGTATGTCGGCTAAGGTTTTTCAAATGTATTTTCAAAATCTCTCCAAGACCTTGAGTTTTCGGATAGCGAATGAAAAAATATCCGAAAATGACATTCAAGATGCAAACATCCTACTTAAGAAAATCATGCTTCTAACTGAAAAAATGAATGATTGGGAAAATTGGGTTTGGACTAAGAATAATGAACTGAATCCCTCAAGAATCAAGTTTAAGCCTTTATCAGTCAAGACCTATGCCGAAGATGTTATCCATTCAGCAGGTAATCAAAGAGTATTCATTAGTGCAACAATAGGTGATGCCGATGTTTTCCGTGATGAATTAGGTCTTGATTCGGATAGCACCACATTTATCCGAATTAACTATTCTTCATTCCCGATTGAGAACAGACCTATTTACACCCACATAGTAGGGGGAAACCTATCATACAATTCAAAATCGGAGATGGATTATTTTCAAACTGCAAAAGCCATCAAAAAGATAGCATGGAGATACAAAGGCAAAAAGGGACTGATTCTCCCCTACACAAAGGCGAATCAAGAAGGGATTATTGATGCAATCAATACTCACTTCCCCATAGTTGCGAGAAGAATTAGGACACATTCGGATGAACCTAAGCAAAGAGAGGAAGATTTCAAGTCATTCAATTCAATGGATTCGGATGATATTCTCATTTCAACATACGCAAATCAAGGATATGACGGAAAAGATGTATCATTCTGCATAATCGTGAAAGTGCCTTTTGCTTCACTCGGAGATATTCAAATTAAAAAGAGAACTGAAATGAACCCTAAGTGGTATAAATCACAAACGGCTAATTTGCTAACGCAAATGTGCGGGAGAGTGGTGAGAAGTAAAGAGGATGTTGGAGATACCTACATCATAGACCCTCAATTCCTTAGTTTCTTTGACAATCAAAGAGGAGGGACTTCTCTCGCAACCGAAATGCCTAAATATGTGGTGGAGAGTATTGAAAATTATAGAGGTTGTTCGGAATGAAAATTGGGATTTGTGGGAAGATGGCTTCGGGAAAAACCACATTGGCTGATGCTCTTTGTGATGGGTTGCACTTCAAAAAGTTCAGCCTCGCTCAAGCGGTGAAGGATTTTGCTGATTATTTGTTTGACATTCCCGAAGGCTACAAAGACAGGAAAGCCTATCAAAAGGTTGGAGATGGCGGAAGAAAGAAGTTGTATGGCGACATTTGGATTGATGTTCTAAAGGGAAAGGTGAATGAATCTAATGAAGAGTTCGTTGTTGTTGATGATATTCGGTATCTCAATGAGGTTCAAAAATTGAAATCGGATGGTTGGCTTTTGGTCAAGATTGATATTGATGATGAACTTCAAGTGGAAAGGTTGAAAGAAACTTATCCGAATGATTGGGAAACTCATGCTGAATCAAGGAATCATCCTTCGGAGGCTGAAATTGACCTTATGGATGATAACGATTTTGACCTTATCATCCCTGCTGAAAACACAATCACTCCGATTCAATCCTTAGTTTCATTTGTGGTTAATGGGTGATTCCGATAGAAAGATTTAACAGGCAAAACTGAATTATTCAAATCGTAGGCGGGGGAGATTCCTCCCCCTTCCCCTCCCCCCCTACACCTCTTATTCAAACAACACTCTTAAATATCAAGAGTTCGGTGTTTTAGGTATGACGCAAACTTGGTTGAATGAATGGAATAAGTTTTCCGAACAGGCAATCATGGATATGAAGCGATATTCGGATGATACAAATGAGCAAAGGGAATGGATGTGCTATGTGTATGATGTGAATGGAGTTTATCAACTCGGAGAACCATCATACGGAGGGAGAAGCAAAATTGAGGTTTCTCCCGAAAAGAAAGGTGCTGAAGATAATAAGAAAAATGGCTATACAGAAGCCCAAAGAAAGTGGACTATTCACGGACACCCCTTAAAAGATGGAAAGATTTACACAGGGAGGCAGTATTTTTCATCCACCGATATTTGTAGGGAGTTTGTCAAGAGTAGGGACAATGATGAATACATTGTTCAATTCCTTGTATTCCCTCACAAGCAAACAGATACAAACACAGGAAAATCAGTTATTCACAACCGATGCCGAATCCTTGTTTTCCCAAATAGAGAAACGATTCTAAGAGCCATGAAGGACTCAAACCCTCATGTGAATGGAGAACAAATCACGGCACAAAACGGTCAAAATCAATCAGTTCAACTTGACGATGGTTCAACTACACTTAAGAATCAAATGGATATTGATTGGTTCGCATTTCAAGAAGCACTCGGAAAATACGGATTCATGGGGATTGTTGATATTGAAGGACCACTTCAAGGGGCTAAAACATTTAATTCCGAATCTCTAAGGGATGCCCCTACACTTCTTGGTTTTGCAGTTGCAGGTTTGATTGCAGTTTTCGCCATCAAGAGAATCAAGTCAAAATCAAGCATTCTCAATATGAACTCGGTTGAAGTTGTTGATGGGTTTGGGGCTGAATGTCAAGGATTTCATCTATGAGGTGGAGTGAATGACGGATAACAAAGAGATGAATGATTGGTATAGGGCTAATCAAGATAAGATTGACGCATACATTAGAGGATTTTCCGAATCAAATGTTGAAGATTATGATGTTGCATTTTTACCTCCAAGCACAATGAATCATAGTTTAGGTAATCCCCGATACAGATTCCCAAGAAACCTAAATGATTCTTTATATTGGAATCAAACTTTGAAATATAATAGTTTGATGTGGTTAAAGGATGGAAAAATCCTATACGACCACTCAAAGTTGTTCAATTCATATTTCAACAATATCAAAATAGGCCAACACGGACAACCTTCCTATATAGATTTTCAAAATAATGAAATGATTGATTGTGATTTTTCCTTAGCCCCTTATAGAAAAACAAGATTTAGTGAGAATGATATATTAAACTCTAAGTTTAAGTTAATTGCTAACGATAACACTTATAGCAACGAATGGAAAACCAACACAATAGTTGGTTGTGAGTTTAAGGATTCAATCGTGAGGAGATTTCAATTGGATAAAAACATCATAAGTTCATCTCAATTCATCAATAATAGTTTTCTTGATTCCTATTGGGGGGGGAATCTCGTTATGGATTCTTCATTTGATAATATCAAGTTGTGGAGAATGCGTTTAAAAATGCGGAATCCCTTTGCTACAAGGAACACTACACTTGAAGAGTTAGATTCTATCATTAGAAGCCCTCGCTTTTTGAATTGCTCATTCAATAAAGTCAATTTCAAAGAATCTAATTTCATAGGAACATCATATTTTGAGGTGAATGAGTTAAATAGGAATTATGGGAGAAGCGAAACAGACCTCCTTGATGATTTCATATATCAAAACATCTATCTTCGGTTTGAAGGTTGTGATTTTGATGAGGTGAAGATGGATAAAATTGTTCAAATGGAAAAAGTTCAATTTTCAAATTGCACATTCAACAAACTCAAATTAAATCCGTCTTATTATCCTAATCAATTTTGGGACATTGATATGAAAGACAATACTTTCAACAAATGCGATTTTTCGGGAAGTTTGTTTCATTACAAAGGGAACTCCACTTCAAGAGGACTTCTAAGGAGATACCTATTTTTCAGTAAAACCAACAGGAATCCGAGATTGGAGGAATGGAAGAATCAAATTGAACAGAACAAATATCTTTTCCCTCGCACAATTCAAGGTTGCACATTCAATAACTGTTCTTTTAAAGAACCCGACTTCGGCTTTTTTTCAAATCCTACTTTCAAGAATGCTATACTGAATAATGTTGATTTTAATTTCAAAAGAGAGAGAGGGTTTAGCGACCCCAAAGGTAATTCTTATTTGAACTTTGAAGAGTGCAGGTTAATGGATGTGAGGTTTGAAGATAGTGATTTGGGAGTTTTGCAGTTTTACAACTGCATTCTCGGATTGAGTTTCAAAGGCTCAAACATATTACAACTGAATATCATACATGACACCACTCTTGAGTTCGCAAGAAGGGTTATCAATCTTGAGGGTGCGGTTGTAAGTTCGGGAAAGATTGATGGGTTATTTGAAAGATACAACTTCACCAATGCAACCTTTGGTGATGAATACGGGGGAGTGGACTTCTCCAATAGCGACATAACACCCGAAAAATTAGAATCAGTTGGGGCGACCTTTTCCGAAAATTGCATATTCCCTAATGAGGAAGAACTTGAGGAAGCCGAAGCAGACTCAAGAAGGAGTGCGATTGACCAATTAGCCCTAAGACCAAATGATTCGGATAATTTTGTTGTTGATGATGATGAATATGATGATTATGAAGATAATGAGCCATTAGGGAATAATTCGGATTTTTGATTGGACTGATGAGGGTATGGCTCGTTGGTTAAGGAGTCAATGAGGCAAACCTTCATATACCTCTTCCCACAAACATGATATTGTCCCACAACAAAAATCGGGATGATAACAAAACAAAAAAGGAAGTGAAGAAAAATGAGTGAAGTGAACAATGCGGAGATTGAAGCGTTTTTGGCCGAAGTGCAACAGGAACAACAAAACAATGGAGGTGCGACTCGGAACTATGTTGAGCGAGATACCCTCAAGTTGCCTATCAGCGAAGAAACAGGCTTTAGCGAGATGATGCGAGGATATATCCTTGAAGGATTTACCGAAGGAATTGAAGGGCAATACGGAGTTTCAACTGCGGTTAGACTCATTGAACCCTCCGAAGGCCGAAGGCAAACCCTATGGCTAACAGGCTACGAACAGGAACACATGAAGAACTTCGTGCAAAACTCTCTTGACAATGGGGCATCCTATCCTCTTGAGGTTCAGTTTGTGCGACATAAGGTTGAAGGGCGAAACGGGAGAACCTATAACCGATTCTCCGCCAAGTTGCTCTCATCGGGCGAGGATGTTGTAGTGCCTCCTGTCCCTGCCGACCAACTTGAAGCCCAAGAGTGATTACACTCCTAAGCCTCCACCAAATCTCAAAATCTCAATAAACCTTCGGGTTAGTTGAGGTATCTTAGATACGCTTGATTAGGATTTGCGACACCCCAATCGTGCGGTGAAGTTAAATAGGTCTAAGTTGTTGGTGATAACATGGTTGATAGAATCCCCGAAGAGTTGAAAGATTTTGTATTCTTGACTTCAACTAAATATCGGGACTACACCATCAGCATGAAAGATGTTCACGATAGGAACATTTTCGGCAACACCCAAACAGGTTCGGGGTTCTGTATCAAGTATTCTATCAAGGGAATCACAAACAAAAAGGCGGGCAAAGACAAAGCCCTTATTGAGTTTGTTGTTTCCGATGGAGAGTATTCTGTTCAATGTATTGCTCACAATGCAGAAGAAAAGTATCTTCCCGATGGTTTGAGTGATGATGAGTTATCCGACCTTCTTGTGATTATTGCTCAAAGCCAAAAAGAAGGAAAGAGAATTGAGATTCGGGGCAAATACATCAACAACGGAACTAAGCGGGTTTTCCTTGTTGAGTCGGCTGAATTAGATGAGGGATTCAAAGAGTCGCAAATGACTGAAGAGGACTTCAAAAAGTTTAAGAAGTTGTGTGCTAAATACAACACTAACCCTCTTGAATTGATGATGAGAGATGATACTCTTTGGGCTGAAATCTATGCTTTAGACTTCTTGAAGAAAGCAATTTTGCTTTATTGCCTTTCACCTAACAGGAAACAGGATATGATTCATGTAGGAATTGTATCAAGTCATGGTGAAGGAAAAGACCATTTGATTGAGAGGGTGATTCAACCGCTTGTCCCATGCCGAAGGGCAGGTTCGGGAAAGATGGCGACTATTCCCGGTCTTTTTGGTGCTATGTCGGGAGATGATTTGAATGCGATTGAGATTGGTTTATTGCCGAAGATGAATCATGAAAGAGTTGCAGTTTCCGAGTTTCAAACATGGAATGATGAAACCTTTGGAGAACTCATGAACATGATGGCGAATGGAAAGATTGAAATGCAAAAGGGGGCTTTGGATGTTGAAAGAGAAACAACATTGAACCTTCTTTTCTTAGGCAATCCACCGCACTACTACGATGAGGAAAATCATGAAAAGCGAGTGATGTTGGATGCTTTTGGAAAATATACCTTTCAAATTATCTCAAGACTATCACTCATATTCACGCAACTTTCCCTATCCGAAGGGAATGCGACCAACATGATTAGGAATGCAATCATCTCGGCTATGGATGGAGATTTTAGCAACTCCGAGATTGCTGAAGAGATTGAGAAGTGGAGAAGATTCTTCCGAGAATACCTTCGGTATGTGAGTTCAATGAATCCGAAGTTGCGACATTTCATGGGGTCTATCAATGGGACTTATGATGATTTAGAAAAGAAGCCTCAATTCCGAGATGCCTTTTGCATTAGAACTGCGACTGATAATAGGAAGTATCAAGAGTTTGCGAACCTTGTGAGGGGTTTTGCTCGGTTGATGGGTGATGAGGAGATAAGCATGACGCACCTCATTACTGCGGCTGAAATCTTTGAACTTTCTCTTCAAACTTTGACTGAAAAGTTCCCAACGAAGGCTATCTCTCAAGGAATTGATGAAAAGACAATTGATGCTTTTGACCTTATCCTTGAAAAGTGTCCTGTTGGAAGCAACAAAAAGGAGATTCAAAAAGAGTGTGGAATCACGAATGAGATGATTGTGAACTTGACTAAACTCAAAGCGATTACTCGGTTTGATGATGGGACATACATGGTGAATCCCGATTGGAAGGAGGGCTTAGACTTATGACCGAAGAAACAAAAGCGGAAGTCCAAACTTGGGCTTATTTGAGAACCTACTACTATCCGAGATTCGTTGAAGGAATCACAAAACTTGATTGGGATTTGAGGTATCGGATTCTCGCTGAAATACATGGGAATTGGGAGTCAAGACCTCCCGACCCTGTTCGTGCTATGATGGAGTATGTGAAAGAGCATGGCTATTTCAAGTTCTTCGTCATTGGTGCAACGGTTCAAAAGGATGGATATTTCAAACTTCATAGGTTGATTTCATCTAATCTTGGGCGAGTAGGAATCTTTGAAGAGTAGGAAAGGCTAAATAGGTTGAAGAGGATTTGATGCTATGCGGGAAGAAGTTCAACAAAGAGCCTTAGACGCTATCAATCGGATGATGAGGGATGGCGTAGGCATTATGGAGGCTTCAAGGTTGGCGAGAACAAGCCGAAGAACCGTTAAGAATTATATGAGGCTTCAAGGGATTAGAACACTCAAGCGAGGCGGAAGAATGAAGGTGATTCCGAATATGCAACAAAGAATCAATGCCTTTATTCTCCACATGAATCGGGGTTATTCAGCCACCGCTTCAGCGAGAGCCGTAGGAACAACAGTTCGGACTATGACTCGGAAAACGGTTGGAGGAGTCCCGATTATCGTTAGAGGTGCGAGGAATTGGGAACTCAATGTGTTGCCTCTCTTTAGGCACAGTATCGTTGTTTATGGGCGAATTACAGGACTTGGTGATAATGTTCAAGGTTCGGGTGCTTTGCCTAACCTATCTCAAGGTCAAGAAGAAGAACAACCAACAGTTGAAGATGAGGACATTAAATCTCCCGAAGCCGATACTGCGATTTGGTTTCAAGTGGACTTCAACAACTTTATTTCAACTTTGACAAGGGGAGAGGTTGGAAAATACTATACTCCTCTCATCATGGATGCCTTGAAAGAGCAACTTGAAACGCCAAACATTGTTGATACCGATATGGTTGAGAAGTTTTTGAACAATGACGATGTAGTTTCACACTCAACGGCAACAGGGCGACTTGATTCGGGAGAGATTTCAAGATTAGAACAACTCTTGAGTAGGTATGATGTGAGCCTCAAAACACCTGCAAATTATGGTGTTGATGATAATTTTATTCCCGAAGAAGTTGAGTTCATCCCAATCGGCTCTCTCGGTGAAGTTGAATCGCTTGGAGATTTTCAAATCTTCATGCTTAGGGATGATGAACCTTCAATTTATCCCGAAGATGCACCAGAAGTTATCCGGGTTGAATATGATTTAGCCGATGAATTAGACCTTTGAGAAGGGACAGGCTTAAATATCAAGAAGAACAATTCAACTTTATGGCTGATGCTCTAACCGAAAGATGTTGGGTTTGCACGAAACTTTGTGATGCTGAAAGAGGTTGCCTTGTAGCCCCCGAAGCATACGCAGGGCATGATGTTCTCGCTTGTTCGGACAACCACTTCAACCGAGCCTATGAAATGGCTATGGGGATGAAACCTGCTAACCGAACCTTCTATGATTTTGCGAGAGTTGCCGAGAGAAGAGATGAAGGCAGGGGCGAAGATGGTGGATTTAGAATCCAAGAGATTATTTTCACACCCAATTTTCCTCCATACCGAAGAGATGAGTTATCCAAATCACTTAGGGCTGAAACTTTTGAAGCCGATTGCCGAGATTGCTATGGAACGGGCGGTCTGTATGACTCTCGCTTAGGCATTGATGATGAATGTGCAACCTGTGGAGGCACAGGCGAATCCTTTGAAGCCGAGATTTATGATAGGCAGGGCAATTTGCGAACTGTTGATGATAACTTCATTGAGGCAACAAAGGATAAACTTCAAGCCCTACATCTTTTGTTAGAGGCTAACCGAAAACAGTCTTTGGCTACTAACAATCAAGACACTAAAATAAGGTTGGGGAAAGAAAGATACCGAATAAGGCTTGCTATTATTCGCTTAATAGAGTTCATTGACGACCCGATTAACCATGATGGAGGAGATTTTATGGTGAGTTTTGGGGCTGAAACAAAACTTAAGAAAGAATCCTGTTGTTGTGGGGCGACCAAATCAAAGCCATGTTTGTGTATGATTCAAGGTGAAATGAATTGTTCCGCTAAATCTCCTATGTGTCCCTGTTATCGTGAAATCGCTATGGGAACAAAGGTGGAGATGGAACACACCAAATCCAAAGAGAAGGCGGAAAAGATTGCGAAAGAGCATCTTTCCGAGCATCCCGACTATTATTCACGATTGAAGAAAGCGGGATTGAGTGCTGAAACCCTTGAAGTCAAAGGAGATGATAAATACTACATCAACAACCGACCACAATGGATGCCTAAATTGATGAAGGATTCAGTTGAAGAAGAAGGGGAGGGAACATACAGTCGGCATGATAAAGGCTATGTAGCAGGGTTGTTCTTGAAGAGTGTAAATGATGCTCGGCTGAATGGAATCCTAAAACAAACCAACTATCAAGATTCGGATGTTGTTGGATTTATCATGCCTTTTGATTTGGAAACTCGGAAACTCGCTAAAGATTATGAACCTCTTGTTCTAAAAGACCAATTCGGAAAGTCAAATAAATACCTTGTGATTAACGGAACGCCCTACAACTATGATTATTTCAATTCAATACTCATGAGGTTGCCTCCTACAACTGAAGTGAGAATTAGTGGGAAGCCTAAATATCCTTTGATGTTTGAGTTTAAGTTCCTTAATGAGCATTATCTCATGTTTTTAGCACCTTATGTCGGTGATGATTTTGATGCTTCTCAACATGGAGATTACGCTAAGGAAGTTATGTCAAAAAGCGGTGCAGGTCTTGGTTTCAAAAAGCCACCAAAGGCAAAGGAATTATCCAAAGAGGAGGCTGAAAAAGCCTATGATGAGGGGAGAGAGAAAATACGCAAAAGAATGTTCTATCCAAAAGGAGGTGTAGGGCTATATTCACCTGCTAAGGAGAGATTTGAAAAGGCAATTGATGGGAGAGAGGCTAAAACAGATTTTAACGATGCGAGCGAATTAAATCCACTATTGGAAAAGGCAATCCCACTTATGACTGATGCTGAAATGGAAGATTATGTTTTAATCTCAACTAAGGGGAATAAAGAAGATAAGCCTTTGACAACTGCATTCTTTGAAATGATTGTTGAGGAGAGGGGAGAGGGCAACGACCCCGATTTTGACCCCGAAAAAGCGGATAGGAATAAGGATGGTGAAATCTCCGATTGGGAAAGAGCAGTTGGAAACGCAGTTGCGAAAGGAATCCGAGAGCATAAGGAGAAGAAAGAGGCTGAATCAAGACCTGTTTCCTACATGGTCAAGTCCGATGCTCACAAACTCAAGGAAGCATCTAAGCGAATCCATGACAAAGCCGATGAGGGAAGAGAATATCCCGAATGGTGGAAAAGCAAACTATCGGTGGCTCGCAACAATGCCGACCAACTTGCCGACTTTTTGGACTATGCCGTTGTGGAGGGAGTTTTTGAATCCGAAGGCGACCATGACCATGAAGAGATTGATGAATTGATTGACAAACTGAACACAGTTGTTGATTTTGCTATCACATTTATTCATGACGGAGGCTACGGTGGAGAGCCAAAAGGAACTATGGTTGATAATGATTTAGGAATCAAAACTGAAGTTGTTCATTATGTTGAAGGCTCAATTCAACTAAACTTGGTGAGAGATATTGATACCAATGAACTTTTGAGTGTTAGATTCTCCCTAACAGGCAACCCCGACCAAACGCCAATCGTTTATCTTCCTCTCCCCGAAGAGATTACAACTGTTCCCGAAGATAATAGAGTATCAGCGAAAAGTTGAGGTGGTTAGGTGAATCCTCAACCCAAAGACAAAGAACTTTACGCCAAAACGAAAGAGAAGGCTAAAAAGAAGTTCAAAGTTTATCCTTCAATCTATGCAAACTCTTGGTTGGTTTCCGAATATAAAAAAGCCTATGCGAAAAAGCATGGAAAAGGCGAAGAAGCCTACACAGGAGAGAAACCAAAGGATTCGGGATTGCCGAAGTGGTTTGACGAAGAATGGATTGACCTTTCAAAATCTAATCCCAACAAAGATGAATGGGTTCAATGCGGGCGACCCAAAGCCAATCAAAAGAAGTCGGATTGGAAAAAGGATTATCCGAAGTGTTATCCAAAGTCCAAAGCAAAGAAACTTTGGAAAGAAGGAGGGCAAAAGGCGTTTGATGATGCCGTGAAGAGAAAAAGAAAGGCTGTGAATGACCCGGACTACAAAGGAGGAAAGCCAACCTATGTCGCTACAAAAAAGGCTGAAGGGGAAAAGGTTATAAATCAAAAGAACAAAATTGGCGTTATGAGGGATGGATTACTCGCTGAAGCAGGTGTCGTTGGTGCATCTCTTTTTGTTGTCGGTGCAACTTTGATGCAATTTGAACTCAAAGGAATTACGGATAAGAAGTGGTGGCCGTATGCAGGTCTATTCGTTGCAGGTGCATCTCTCCACCTCATCTATGAAGCATTTGGCTTGAATCGGAAGTATTGCGAAACCGCCTTTGATGCTGAAAGTAGTGGGGAAAAACTCAAAGTCAAATGTAGGATATGTGAAGATGAGGAAAAGTTCAAGCACAAAACAACGGAATGTCCGTATGCAAAATTAGGTTTTTCTAACTTGATGTATTGGGATTACTACAAAAATCAAATGCCTTATCTCAATCATACTGAAACCGCCATGATAATGAAAGTTGAAAATAGAGAAAATCCAATACCCGAAGAAGTTGCTAATTTTATTGACATTGAAAAATCAGTTCCTTTGCCCGATATTACTTGGGAGAGGCTAAATGAAGTGATTAAAAATAGCAAAAGAGAAAAGACATTCGGCATTGGGGAAAACAATCACTATGAAAAAAGACATTTCAAAGGCATTTTTCAAAAACTCCCTAAGAACACCTTATTCAAAGTTAGGATGGATGTTGAAGAACAAAAATCGGGTTGCAGACTTTTGTATTTACACTTCACCTATGGAGGTGAAGAATACTTGGTGGTGATTTGTAATCTTCCTACTGAAAACATTAGGTTAGGCTTTCACAATGCCGAAAGTTTGAATAAACTTGACAAAGAGTTCAAAAAATTAAATCCTATTTATGATACTTGGAGAGATGAAGTTAAATGGAAACAAAACAATTCAAAAAAATCAAAAAAAGACGATTGGAAAGAAGAGATTGAGTGGAAGGATGAATTGTCTTTGGAGGCTGATGATTCCGATAGAAGAAGAGGTTGGGGTTGGGGGAGAAGCCTTGAAGATGATGATTCCCCTGCCTCTTTCTCAACCTACGGAGGATATTACGGTTATGGAGAAAACCTCATCCGACCTACAAAAGTAGCGAGAGAAAGGGCGGGTTGGACTGAAGAGGATAAACTCAAGTGGAAGTCAAAATCTCACAAAAAGAAAGCAATTAAAAGGATGCAAAGAAAAGAAGAAAAGGAAAAAATTGAAAGAGAAAGGGAGAATAGGATTTATCGCCAAGACCGATATTTTTGTCAAAGATACAATGACCTTCCCCTTGAAGAAAGACCAACCTATTCAACAAGATACCGAAGGCGAGGAAACCGATGTGGGAACTGCGGTTCAATAGAATGCTTGAGTAGGGCTATTGAGTATCAAGAAGATAGAAAGCGAAGGGCTGAAACCTTTGAAGCCGAAGGAAAGCCAACTTCGGTGGAGATAAAGCGAAGCACAAATGATGAAAAGAAACTCATGGCGATTTTCACCTATCCCGATGGAAAAACCAAAACGACACATTTTGGGGCGAGGGGCATGAGTGATTATACCAAGCATGGCGACAAAGAGCGAATGGAGAGGTATGTTGATAGGCACGACAACGGCAGGGAAGATTGGAATGACCCTACAACCGCAGGTGCATTATCAAGGTGGGTTCTTTGGAATAAGCCAAGCCTTAGTGCGAGTTTCAATGATTTCAAAAAACGATTCAACCTCAAGGGAGATTTGAAAGTAAGCAAATCGGCTGAATCTTTTGAATCGGACACCTACATCACAAGAAAAAACAGAAGAACGGGAAACAAAGTTAGCCTTGTCGCACCGGGCATTGAAGCACATAAAGATGAAGGGTGGATGCTGATTTGTGAGAAACATAGTTCAGTTTGCACATTTGAAACAAGACAACAAGCCGAAAGACATTTTGCTTATCCCGACCAATGGTGCGAGGATTGTATGAGTAATAATGATTTTCATGGAGAATCCAATGGAAAGGCGAGCGAACAGGTTTGTTGGTCATGCAATACTCAAACAAACGAAGGAAAACGGAGAAGATTCGGAAGATTCATTTGTTTCAACTGCAACCCTCAAGATACACACCGAGCCGAGTGCAACCACCAATTCGTCTTAGGTGCTGAATCGCACTACACCGATGGGCGACCAATGACCTGCCCTATTTGCGTGGGCGAACTAAGTTCCTATTCAACGGATTAGAAACCTGTGGTGTAGTGGAAAAAATCATCGGAAAAATCACCAAACTTAAGTTTAAACCAATTGTAGGCAGTTAGGCTCGCATCAATGATGAATGGGGCGGATATAATTGTTGTTCCGAGAACAAGCAGGGCGAATCTTTTGTTGCTTCGGATGATGAGAACTCCCTTATCTCTTAGATTAGTGTAAAGCCCCTGTGCAACGGTAAAAACGGCAACAAAGCCGAGTGGGTGTGTCTTAAATGAATAGATGATGAACTCGGTGAGGTTATATCCACTCATTTTCATCATGCTTGGGATGTAGGACACCATATCAATACCTTCCCCTCTTGATTGTTAAACTTTACTGTGGATAACATTGAAATAGGTAATGGATTAAATGAGTAGTATGGATTATGATTCATACCTCAAGAATCTCCAATCCGAGTGCGATAAAGCCTATGAGATTGCAGGGAAGGCTCGGTCAAAGGGATTTGACCCTGTGCCTTATGTTGAGATTCCTCAAGCCCATGACCTTGCGGATAGAACTCAAAAATTGCTTGATTTTTTGCACCCAAGAGATACCGCCAACCAAATTAGAGCCTTGACTGAAAAGTTTGAAGGAAACAGGGAATTGGTTGCTCTTGAGATTGGGAAAATTGTTTCGGCTGAAACCTATCTCTATGGAGTTTCAAAAAATTGCGAAGTTTGTAATGGGAAAGGTGAAATCAAAAAGGGAGAATGGAAAACAGATGATTGTTTTGCCTGTGGGATGAAAGGAAGAACATACCGATACAAAGAGATTCCCGATTGGGAAACAACATTAGATGAGTTCTCCAAATTAGAAGAGTTCAAAAATAAGAAACAAATTGAAGATGCAATTTATCATGGAGTTTGTGCGGGACTCGCAGTTTTAACTGAAGGCATTTTGGTTGCACCGCTTGAGGGGGTTGTTTCAGCGAGATTGCTGAAAAATACTGATGGTTCGGAGTGCGTTGCGATTTCATTTGCAGGTCCAATTCGGAGTGCGGGAGGAACAGGTCAAGCACTTTCAGTATTGATTGGAGATATTTTGCGAAGAATGTTCCGAATTGGAACACCAATTATGACTTCCGAAGAGGTTGAAAGATACAAAGAAGAGGTGGGTGCTTATGCGAGAGGACTTCAATACCGACCAAGCAACCCTCAACTTGAAGTGATTGCGAAACAATGTCCTATCTATCTTGATGGAGAAGGCGTAGGTGCTGAAGTTTCGGGTCAAAGAGATTTGCCGAGAGTCCCAACAAACAAAGTGAGGGAAGGAAGCATCCTTGTCATGTGCGAAGGATTGGTGCTGAAAGCCCCTAAGATTCTTAAATATGTGGAGGCTTTGAATCTTGATGGTTGGGATTGGCTTCAGTCATTTGTGAGTGATAAGAAGGACACAAACGAAGGAGGGAGTATTGAGCCGAGTTTCAAGTATCTCGGAGATGTGTTGGCGGGGCGACCTGTATTCAGTCAGCCTATGGCGGTTGGAGGATTCCGATTGCGATATGGGCGAAGCAGGTTAGGGGGTTTGGCGACAACTTCAATTCATCCCGCAACAATGAAAGTTTTGAACTCATTTATCATCATTGGGACTCAAATTAAGTATGAAAGGCCGGGAAAGGCGACTGTCTTGACTCCCTGCACCGATATTGATGCACCCTATGTTCAATTTAAGGATGGTTCAGCAAAAAGAATCACATCATCGGATGAAGTAAATGAGGGATTGGCTACTGATTCGGATTGGGATATTGAGAAGGTTTGGGATTTAGGGGAGATTTTAGTTCCTGTGGGTGAGTTCATTGAAAATAATCACCCAATCATCCCAAGCCCCTTCAACGAAGATTATTACCGAAGGCAGTTGGATTCATTAGGCTTAGAGTTCTCCGAATCATTCTTAGAGTCAGTAAAGTTGTCGTTGGTCCATGAGATAGGTCTAAATCCAAGATTTGTTCCCTTCCTTAACGATGTTTCAGCCGAAGATTTGATATACCTAATCAACAATATCAACATTTCATTGTGCAATAGCACGATTGAAATTGATAGTTCAGCATTAGAAGTTGCTTATCGGCTTTGTATTGATGTTGAAAGGATTGATGATAAGTTCTTCTTGGTGGGCGACAAATCCTTGATACTTCTTTCAGCCTACAAAGAACTGAAGAGTTATTCGGGAGATTTAGAGGACAAGTCGGGGCTTGATTTGATGAATGAAGTTGTTGATTATGAGGTTAGACCTTCAGTTTCATATCGGATTGGGGCGAGAATGGGGAAGCCCGAAGGGGCAAAACTAAGGGAGATGAAACCTGCTATTCACTCTCTATTCCCTGTTGGATTCAATGTAGGCTCTCAAAGAAAGATTGCTGATTTAGTTTCAATGAATGAGGCAGTTCACATCGGAATTAGAACTGATGCTGAAGGGAATGAAACGATTAAGGGAGTTGTTGAGGGTGAAGAAACTTCGTTTGTGGATGTTGAAAAGAGAAAATTAGATTGGGGCGAACTTTGGAGAGATGCAAAATTAGTTGCGAAGGCAGTTAGCAATCCTCCAATTAAAGGAGTCAAAGGAATGACAAGTGCCGAGAAAATCCCCGAAAACTTAGCCAAAGGAATCATGAGGTTTGACAACGGGATTTCAGTATTTAGGGATGGGACAATTAGATTTGATTTTGTGGATATTACAATGACTCATTTCAAACCAAGTGAGATAGGGTTGTCGGTGGAGAAGGCTAATGAACTTGGGTATGTGGTCAATTCTCCCGATGAGGTTGTTGAATTAAAGCCTCAAGACATTGTTATTTCAAATCTTGTCGCTGATAAGTTCCTTCGTGCCTCAAAGTTCATTGACGATATGCTTGTGAAATTGTATGGACTTGAACCATTCTATTGTGCCGAATCCATTGAGGATTTGTTTGGTCATTTGATGATGGGACTCGCACCTCACACATCGGGGGCAATTCTTTGCAGGTTGATTGGCGTTGCTGATGTCAAAGGTCATTACGGACACCCCTACTTTCATGCGGCAAAGAGAAGGAATTGTGATGGTGATATTGATTGTGTGATGTTGCTTATGGATGGTCTTATCAATTTCAGCAAAAAGTTCCTCGCAACTACAAGAGGAGGGCAAATGGATGCACCACTTATTTTAACGACAAAGATTGTTCCTTCCGAGATTGATAAGGAGGCTTTGAATGTTGATGTGAATTGGGAATATCCTCTTGAGTTCTATGAGGCATCACAAAACTTCATCCCTGCAAAAGATTCAAGCAAATACGGCATTATCACCGTTGAGAATCTTCTTGGGACAGGTAAAGAGATGGAGGGCTTTGGCTATACTCATGAAACGGTTGATTGCTCGGAAGGACCAAAGGAGAATCCTTATAATACTCTTGAATCAATGAAACAAAAGACAATGGCTCAATTTGAACTTGGTGAAACACTCGTTTCAGTCAATAACAAAGACCAATCAAGCCGACTCATTAACCGACATTTGATTAGGGACATGAGAGGTAATCTAAGGGCATACGGGCAACAAAAGGTTAGGTGCGTTAAGTGTGGGGCGAGTTATAGGCGACCTCCACTCACAGGAAAATGCACTACAATCATTGAAGAGAGAGTGGATTCTTTTAGCGGAAAGCCAATCACCGTCATGTGTCCCGGCAAAGTTATTCTAACGGTTTCTAAGGGTTCAGTTATGAAGTATGAACCTTTGATGAATGAACTCGTTGAAAGGTATGGTTGTTCAAACTACATCGGAGAAACACACCGATTGGTTTCTCATTGGGTCAGTCAATCCTTTGATGAAGAGGGTGAGAAGAATCAAGAAAAGTTATTCTAATCAAATCTTCTTCCTATCACATATCCAAACAAAAGAATGATTGCTCTTTCAAGATTCCTTTTCGTTTTTGAAGATAGTGGAGGCAACCGCAACCTTTTAGTGATTCGGTATTTCAACTCACCTGTATCTTTGTATTCTCCGATTGCCTTTTCCTTAAATCCCATTTTTTGATAGAGTTTTCTTGCACCTGTGTTGGTTTCTCTAACATCTCCTCTAATGATTTCAATTCCTCCTTCCTTCGCCTGTTCAATCATAGTTTCCACAAGTGCAGTTCCGATTCCTTTACCTCTCGCTCTATCATCCACAACCATTGTAGTGAAGTTCAATGTATCTCTTCGGCTATTTGCATCTTCGGAGTCATTAAGTTGCCTTCTCGCACACAAATAGCCAAAAACTCTCCCCTTTGAATCAACCGCTACAAGATTAACTGCACCTTGATTCCTCATAAGGTTGTGATAATAACCGATTTGTTTAGATGATTTTAAGTAGGTGTTATGCAGTTGAAGAACCCTGTTCAAGTTTTTGTAGTTCATTCTCTTAATTTCAACATCACCCGATACCTCACTCAAATCCTCTAAATAGTAGCGAACAATTTTTTTCTCACCATCTTTGTATTTACCCTTCGCTTTCAATGAGAATCCCAATTCTTCAAAGCATTTCAAGGATGTTTTTGAACTTTCTCTTAGTTCGGCATAGATTCCATAGAAACCACCATTATCAAAATCATCAACAACTCTTTGGATAAGGCGTTTCTCCACCTCCTCATTCGTGAAAGGTGCTTCCTTATCCACGCTTGTTGCTATTGATGCAACCGACATATAGGAATCCCATACGCCATCAATCAAATCCCTTTTGACTCTAATTGCGATAAATCCAATGACCTGTTCATCTTCGCTATCTTGGTCTATGGCGACATAGAATGGAGATGATTTGATTGATTTAAGAGTTTCATAGTATCTTGGACTCGCAGGTTTTGGGAACTTCCCCTTATGGATTTCATAGATTGATTCAAGGTCAGCCGTTTTGACTTTCCTTATTTTGAATGAATCCATAATTGAGATAATCCTTTGCTGATATTTAATGTTTTTCATTTGTAGGAGAACTCAAGGAAGCCGAATCTATTGTTTCTTAATCCTCCATTACCTTGAACCTGCTTAGGAAGTAAATCAAGGGGATTTGTTGTTGTGTTTTCATTTATTTGACCCCAAAGTGTTGCGATATAAAACTTAGTTCCATCATCATTCCAACAACCTCCACAAATCCAATAAGGGGTTGTTCCCGCAATCCTAACGGGGCTTTCATTTTGGTCAGTAAAGTAGTTGTATGTAGGATTAGATAGCCCACCTAAGTTCCATGATTCACTTAAAACTAAAGTTGAAGAATCCCAAGCGGGATTAAGGTTGTATTCATACACCGCACCCAAATGTTGTGTTAAATACATCTTAGTTCCATCGGGATTGAAGGTAATATCGGCTATTGCACTCCAATTGATAGTAGTGTTTGAAACCTGTGTATCTCCATCGTTTGTTTCCCATGCAGTTAGAGCATCAAACTCTCTTAGTTCGCTTGAGTTTGCGTCAATTCCTTTTCCTATGTAGTATTTAGTCCCATCGTCATTCCAAGAAACTGCTCTTGTTCCCGAAGTTTCATTCTTTTTGCTTGGGCTATAAGACTCTTCCGCAACTAAATCAAATGGGGTTTGGAGTTGCATTGACCGAACTCCTCCACTATTGAAATCAGTTAGAATCCAATTGACCCCTGTTGAATCAACATCAAATCCATCACAGGAATCAATAATCTCTTTGTATGTGAGAGATACAACGGGGGGAGGAGGAGGGTCGGGAGGAAAAGTAGGGGGTTGATTGAGGGTGATTGTGTTGTTATCGGTTTTATCTTGGATGAATGTATTCGGATTTATCCCCTCTCCCGAAACTTCTTGCCCGACTCTAAGATTTGCGAAACCTTCGGGATTTGCCGCACTCACCGAAACTTGACCATCAGCCACTATTGAATCAGCAGTTATTGAATTAACAATAGATAAAGTTTCAGCAGGTAATCCGTCAGCATTGTTCAAACGGACTTTGACGATGTATGTTTGTTCTGTATCATAGCCCGCTTGATTGCGGTTTCCCCTGTTGCTCAAGTAGGCATTTCCTCCAAAAACTCTAATTCCTGTTAGCCATCCCATCTCCAAGTTATTGATTTCACCAAATAGGAAGTTTTGCCCTTTCGGATAATTCGGAGGAACAACAGGGGCTTGAGAAAATCCAATAAATGAGGATAAGTTATAATGTTTTGCATTGTCGTATGCTTGACAAGAACCTGCTACTGCGGGAATCATTCTTTATCACCTCAACCAATGACAAACCAATCGCTTGATGTTAATGCAAATACTGTCATGGCTGATTGGTTGCTTAGAGTTGTTGAGCCAACAATTGTATCTGCCCCTGTGGGTGATAAAGTTAATGGACCGCCCGAATTGTTCACCAACACATATTGCTCACCAACTGAACTGATTGCGGGCAGTTGAATCGGGTCAAGACTCACACTAAGGTATGCACCCGCATGAGTAGCGTATGAGATTGGCGTTGCCCCCAATGTGATGACATTCGCCTTCTTCACCTGCCCTTCTCCATCAATAATGACTCGGCTTTCGCTCGCATCAATTGTCATGATGTTCGCAGTAGTTCCACCATCGTTGATTCTAAACAAAATATCGTTGTCTTGAGTTGTATTCTCAATAACTGCGTTGAGGGTTTGAACTGTTAGTTGAAGTTCCCCTGCCCCGACCTGCATTGTGCTTCCGCTAATTGTCCCTGTGGGTGCTGAAATATCGCCCGCAGTAGCCTCAAGGTTTCCTCCACTTGAGGTAATATCCCCCGTCATTGAAACAACAGAACCGCTAAATGTAGTTCCGCTAATTGTGTTTCCGCTAATTGTTCCTGTGGTTGCTGAAATGTTTCCCGTTGTTGAAGTAATATCCCCTGTGATTGAGATTGTGTTCGGAACATCGTTGGTTCTTCCGATGTTTGAAACGGCAATTTTCCCACTCGCCCCTACTTGAACCACTCTTCCGACATTTTGAATCTCTTCGGTTGCACCTGTTGGTTTTGTGGTTGTTAATGCACCCGCAGTTGTGCGAGAAACATAAAGGGTATCGTTTGCGGTTGTTCCCGCAGTATTGACTCCGTTAATTTGTCCCGAAAAGATAACGAAGCCCTGTTGCCCTGCCGTGATATTAGCCGTAGCAAGTCCAATTGAAGGCATGGTTGTTGAACTGTTGGCTTTTGCTAATGCAACTTGAGGTTTTCCACTTCCCGAATCATATCCTGTGATATAAACGGCTTGACCTTTTGTGATATTCACATCAGCATAAACTTCATAGATGTTTTTGATTTTTCCGTATGAAGCAGTTAAGAGTTCGTTGGAGGAGTCCCATGTGAAGTTTCCATCTCCTCCAATCTCATCGTTTGCAGTTCCGTAGGCAACTTGGGGTGAAATGATTGTTCCCGAAATAGTGCCTCCCCCGCCACCACCGCCTGTTGTGATGCTAACTTTCCCATTCCCGTCATTTGTGAGTGTTCCCGAACTCACCTGTATGGTGTTCACACCATAGGCATAAACGCTCGTTGAGTTTGTTCCATCTTGAATGGTGAGATTGGCGTTTCCTTTATCTGTTCCTGTATAAACACCGACCATAATGATTCACCTAACGCCAAATCATCTCCTTTGATATTTAAGGTTTCCGATTAGTTGTTGGTTGGGACAAGTTGCTGATAGGAAACATCGGTGTAGCCTGTGTATTGCTCACTCCATCCTCCAAAGCAAACATCAATGGTGTCGCTTGAAGGCGAACCTGTGTTGTTAATGACTCTAAATACAATTTGCTCAACAACGGTAATCGGTTGGTCAAACTCCCATTGATTGACTCTTGGGACAATTGGCGACCATTGAAAATCAGTCCAATCCATAAAGAGGTTTCCATCAACCCATATTTGATAGCCCCACCCTGTTCCTGTTCCTTCGGTGTGTCCGAAAGTTGCGATTCTGTAAATCTCATCCGAACCCATTCTTTGAACTGTTCCACTAACGGCAGTATTATTCAAACCACTTTGATTAGGGAATCGGGTATTTTCGTTGTTGGTGTTGTTTTCAGCAGGTGCAATCGCCATCGTTTCAAGGGCAGGGATTGGTGCAGGGGCATTCGTAGCCGAACCTGTGGGGTTCTGTGAACCTGCAATTCCCGATACATTGAGAACCAAAATGTCTTGATAATCACCATCAGCGAGTGCCGACAAGGTTAGTTTTTGTCGTGCGATTACATTTGAAGAATCGGGCTTAGGAACTAAATGAAAAGGGTATCTCGCAGTATCAAGGGCATGAGTAAAATCAAGTCCCTCAACTGAAGGTCGGGTCATTTTTTGATAAGTTCTTGGGTCAATTCCGTTCCTCACAGGGCTTGTAGCCTGTGTAGTTTCGGTGGAGTATGAACTCACAGGTCTTGGAGTTGCATCAGCAGTATCGGTAATCAAGGAATAACCCGTTTGAAAGGCTCGCTTTCGGTATGCCCTCTTAATGTCCCTTTGATTATCGTTTTGTGTCAATTTAATCACCTCAAGCCATCGTCATAAGTTCGCCAATCAAGTTCACAACAACCGTTAGGTTTCCTGTGGGGGCAGTTGAACTCTTTCGCTCAATATGAACTTGAAGAGGTTGCCTGTGGCTCACAACGATAGGGCGTGAGAATGCGAGAGTTTTATCCCCTCTATCAAAGATATATCTTCCCGAAAAGTTGTTTGTAGGAACGGAGTTCGGACCACTTGTGATTTGAATATCCCATTCTGTATCAGTTGCAGTTGAAACCACCGCACCTGCATCAGTCATAATTTGAACCTGCACTCCATAGATATAAATGAGTTCGTTGTATGCTTGTTGAGTAAGGATTGTCTTTGTGTAGGTTGTTCCAACGGCAGGTGTGCCTGTAATGTCAAATCTTCCAAAGAGCATTGTCGGTTGAGGGTTTTGATTAGCCATTTTAGTTCACCACCTTTTGAATCCCAAGTTCACCGATGAGGAGAACCTTAACATCAACCCCGTTTGATGCACCGAGAGTTGTAGCACCATCGGGTGCATAGTATCTCGCTGAAACTCTTAGTGGTTGCTTAAACTTGACAACCACAGGGCATGAAAGTTCAATCACATTTGTTCGGCTCTTAGCCACATATCCAATGTCAAAGTAGTTTGTAGGGACAGGATTCACACCCGCCCCAATTTGAATCTCAAAGTTTGAATAAGAGGCTGAAACATCAGCACCCGTTGAAGAGTCAAGAAGTTGAATGCCTACGGCATAGATTCTTGCTTCTTCATTGGCTGATTGAAAGGTGTTAATGTATTGACTGTTCACAGTATTCGGGGCTGAAGCATTCGCAAACGAATGAATAGTTTCATAAACTTCGGGTTGTGGGTCTTGATTCACCATTTTTCATCACTCTCTCGGATATTGTTTTTCACCCGGCAAACAATTAGCCTGTTGTAGCGAAAGTTCAGCGTGAAGGCTAATCTTCACCGCACAGGTCGTTGTTGCTGAACCTCTTTGAATGACCTTAACTGAAATTGGTTGCTGAAACAGAACCAAGATAGGACAGGAAAAGTAAAATGTGTCGGTGTCCGAACCTACAACTTGTGAGATTGGGAATTGAGTAAATGGGACTTTTGAGTTTCCAATTTGAAGTTCTAAATCAAAATCAACATTCGTGGTGTAGGTTGCACCTGCAACATTGGTTATATCAACGCTGAAACCGTAAATCCTCACCTCTTCATTGTTTGCTTGTTGGGTGAACACCGTTTGAGTGTTTGTAGCCCCTTCAGCAGTTCCGTTGAAGAAGTGCTTGGTGGTATAGATTTCGGGTTGAGGGTTTTGATTAGCCATACTTTCACCTATTTAATGGATTATAGTTCGCTTTGATAGATAAGGGTTTCGGTCTTGGATTTTTTCATTTTTTTGTAAATGAAGTATAGTGGAGTCAAAAGAAGCAAATCTAAAACATAGGCAAAAACGCCCATCCTCTTGACTAAATTGAAGGCATCATCGGGATTATCGGGAGAGGACCAAACAATGTAAATCAGCAAACCCGCAAAAATTGAATATCCCAAAAGAACACTCCACCACCATCCATCTTTCACAATTCATGCTGAATCGTTTTGCGACTTAAAGGTTGTGCCTAACTGAACAACTCCGCCTCATTTTCATATTCGGGGGCTTCAATGATTTCATCCTTAACTTCATTTTGTGAAAGATTATAGTGTTCTTTGAATGACTCCAAATAGCCTTTAACAAACGAATAGGAGTTGATTCCCAAATTATTGACTTCCTCACTAAAATCAATTCCATCCTCTTCGGCTTGATTTTGGATTGCAGTTTTAATGGTTGTGAATAGGTGAATAGTTTCGTAAAAATCCTTATCAAAAGCATTTTTATACAGGTTCGCAATTTTATCGGCATTGTATTGAACCAAAATAGCCCCCACTACTGCACAGGTTGAAACACCCGCAGTAAATCCTAACAACATCCACTCTAATGTATCAGTTCTCTCAACTAAAATCGGAATGAGTTGAATGAGGCAAATGATAAAAACCGATAAAACGGTCAATTGTTTCGCATTGAGATATTGTTGAGAGGTTAGTTCATCATACCTTTTTAACCTATTCCGTTTTTCCAATGACATAGTGCCTAACCCCCTCAATATCAATAGTTTGTCTTGGTTGATAACCATAATCCATGAGCGTAGTTGCGACCTTCCGCTTCCATTTGCTTTGAGGGTCAAGTAGGAAAGTATTCTCCCTAAAGATTCCTTGATTTGAAAGCATAAGGAAGTCCTCAAAGGTATAGATTTTGAGTTCCTTTCTATCCTCACCATCAAGGATTTTAGTAGGCAAACGAGAAGTCATTTCAATGATTTCAGCAATCAATTCCTCCCTCTCATTAAAGAACTCCGCACCGAACTCTTCAATGACCTCCTGTTCAACACCGATGCCCCCTCTAAGCCTTTCTTCCATGACACCCCATTCTCTTTCAATGATAATGTCCCAAGACTTCTTATTCATGTTGTATTCGGGTCCAATTATCATAGCCCTCTCTTCAAAGTAGGCTTGTCGTCTTGAAAGAATGTATTTAGACCAATTATCAAGAACCAAATTATCTTTTTCTATGCTTAGAGGTTCAATGTTCTCAATTTCATAGTCCATATTTTATGTTTGTTTTTTCATCTATTTAACCGTTCCTATTCAAAATCAAGGTCGGCTATTCTTTCTAATCCAATTATGAGTCATGATATTGCCTACAAAAGTTGAAAGAGTTCCAATCAAGATACCTGTGCCGATACCTAATATGAAATACACCTTATCGTCTGTGTCCCTTAGATTGCGTTCATTCGGAAGGGCATCACTCAACGGCATCTAATTCAGCCTCCTTTGTTTGAATAAGAGTTTCATGAAGTGTGAGAGGGACAATCAAAAATGGGAGAGAGAGAAGAAAATAGTCGCTTAAGGTGAATGCTTTGTTCGGCAACCCATATTTAGAGTATGTTCTAATCACACCTGCGAGAGAGGAGGAGAAAAATGCCGCACTTCCCACAAGAGGAACTAAAAGATTCCTCCATGCTTTTCGCCCTTCATTCTCTTGAGCAGTAGCATCAGCCATGATTGCTATTTGAACCTTTTGATAGATAAAGAGTTCGGCTTCACTTTAGCCTGTTGAGGAAGTCCCTCATGCTTTTTGGGGCAAAGTAGGTGGCTAATGCACCGACACCGAGTAGGAGTCCGACTGATTTGAGTGAGGGTTTATCCGATTTGTCTTTATATTCATCAATGATTCTTTGTGCATCATTGTGAACTTCATCTATGTTTGCATGGTAATCGGTTTCAATAGTTTCAATCCACTCGCCTTTATCATTGGTGAAGTCAATATCCGCCATCAAATCATTTCCTGTTGGTTTGTATGAGTTTCTTTTGATTTGATATTGAACTCCATTATGTTGATAAATGTGCGGTCTTTGAGAGAGTTGTGCGGGTGATTCAAAAGTTTCAGCATCCAAATTAAAGTTTCTTTGACTATAAATCTCATCTGCAACATAGCCATCTTCATAATCCACCTCAACTAATTTCACTTCGGGGTATTCCAAGTAAATGTCATAGTAAGCGTTTATAGCATCTTGCTTATCGTCATAATCTCCGTAATGTTCCCAACCATCTTCCATATTGTATTTGACTTCTAAGTGATAAAATGCACCTTCTTCAGCCCCATATTCAATAGGATTTACAGGTTCAAAAGGAGTAAAGTTAATCATGAAATCCTTGATAGTTGTTGAATCTCTTGTTTTCATTCCGAACCTCCCTTTAATTTCAAGTGGATTACCTTCCTCATCAAGATACTCATAAATGATAACTGAAGGCACTCCATGTTTCTTAACTTCTTGTATTTTGATGATTTTAACTTCAGCACCTTTGAACATTCCTTCTTGACCTTCTTTGATTGTTTTTCCATAATACCGAAGGACACCATTCGGTAGGAACTCTTCAGCCCCATACCTTTCATCATGGGATTCCTCTTCTTCTTCAGCCCAATCGGTCAAATCCATGTCGCCATGCTTTTTGCCTTCTTCTTTCGCCCAATCTTTGAAGGAAACCGTTTTGCCGTGAGTTAGCATCTCTTGGTCAGCCCAATCATCAAACTCAACGCCAAAGGTTTCTGCCTCCCAAGACCCCTTGACCCAATTGTAAAAATCAAGCCCTCCATCCTGTTCTCTAAACCACCACATTATACTATCAACTGCATCATACAAGGTTTCACTATGACTTAGAAACATTCTATGTCCTTCGGGATGGTGTGGGTCATTCCGCCAAGTTATTGTGTTTTCGGACAATACAGGAACAATTATTTTCCAATCTCGCCCATCTCTCCTAATTTTCCCGATAATCCAATAAGAATCACCCAAAAACGAATCTTTCATGGGCTTCAACCTTTCATCATCTATTTGAGAGTCATTAAGCACAACATCATAAGAATCGGCATTGTTTTTTCTAACGAAGAATCGTATTACGGTATCATCATCGGCTTCTTCATCTTCAAGAAACCGAAGGCTTCCATCCCTCCACCTTCCCGCAAATGGATTTGCTTCAAAGGTTTCAGCCCCATAAGGTCTAACCGTTGCTGAATCAATGAAATAGCCTCTATCTCCTTCAGCCTTAAGAACGGTTGCGGTGTAGGTTTCCGAACCAAACATAATGTCATGGTCGCCTTCGGCAACTTCAATGAGGTTTTTGATTTGTGGCTTCATCATGCCGTGAAATTGAAGAGTGTAGTTGAGTCCCGATAGGTCGGGTTCAGCCTTGATTCCTCCGTTGAATTGAGAATAGATTTTGTTCCAAACAAAGTAGGGAATAACCATCGTTTCTAATCCCTTTTGGGGATTCTTCATTTTCGGCATATCAACTTTCGCAGGGAGTCTTTCGGAAACTTCAACGGTGTCGCCTTCAACATGACCGACAACATATTCTTGATTAAGCCAATGAGAAGGTGCAAAGTGCTTTTGATAAGGACAATCCACCGAAGAGTCGTATTCGCTTCCTTCGGGGTCGCTAACGGCACAGTAGCCACCTGCACTCCTTAATTCAGCCTTTGTTAGTCCACATTGAGGACAGGAAAGCAAACTTTCGTTGCCTGTTTCAGCATACTCAATTTGCTCTAACACACTCATGTTCGCCCAAACTTCGGGAGGAATCTTCTCCACAAAGCAAACAGGAGGAGGTGGAGGGAGTGTAGTTTCATCCATAGGATTGACAACTTGAATCGTTTCAGCATCCATCCTCATTTCACATTGATTACAAAACCTACTATTTTCGGAAGGTTCATTTTCCTTGCATTTTGAGCATACTGTTCTAAAGGTTGCGGTGGACTTGACCCAACCATCCATTTCATAATCCTCATCATAGTAATCTTCAGCGTGAAGCGGAACATCGGGATTCATAGGAGTGTTGTTTCCAATAGATTGACCATCACCGAAGGGTTGCATGAAAGAGATTTCAAAGTCAGCCAACAATTCGGGTGCTTCGTCAAATTGAGTAGCCATGTTTGCGAGAGCATCAGCATCATTTAGTTGGATATTATCAATTGCTTCAACGCCAATGCTTGAGTTCGTGATTGGAGTAGCAACGGTTTCTTGAATAGGCATATCCGCCATAGGTTCTTGACCCTGTGCGAGAGGTTGAACATCATTTTCAATCGGTGCAACTCCTTCTTCTTGATGGGCTTGACCTGTTCCATCTTCGGATTCAGCATGAAGAGGAACATCCTCATTCATCGGGCGAATGTTTCCAATTGACCGACCATCTCCTTCGGGTTCTTGAGGGGCAATCTCAAAGTCAGCAACCATTTCGGGTGCTTCGTCAAATTGAGTAGCCATGTTTGCGAGAGCATCAGCGTCATTAAGTTTAAGGTTATCAATCGCCTCAACTCCAATGCTTGTGTCCGTGATTGGAGTAGCAACAGTTTCTTGAACAGGCATATTCTCCATAGGTTCTTGACCTTGTGCGAGAGGTTGAACATTGTTATTCATGGGGGCAACGGATTCGTCTTGATGTGCTTGACCGAGCATATCTTCGGATTCAGCCGACATTGTAGTTTGACCTAATGCTGATTTTAGTTCCATAGCCTTCGCTTTGCTACAAAAAGTTGAGCAGGTTCGCCCCTCATAGTCGCCTTTGATTTGATATTTTGTGCCTCTCTTGGTTTTGAGTTCAACAATTTCATTCACATCAAACTCAACAGACCGCTTGAGTGAAGGACAAAGACCCTTATGTTTAACCATATCTCAACATCTCCTTTCATTGTATTTATAGGTTGTGGTGATAGGAGAGAAGAGATTGTCCGATTGCACTTCCATATTCTCCAAACCCTGCGTTCAATCCGAAGTTAATCGGCACAGGACTAAAAGAATCGGGGTGCGTGAGCATCATGCGATTGTTGTTAATCCTTTGTTGTTGCTCGGCTTCTTTCTTTTCTCTCTCTTCATCCTCTTTTTCCTTTTTCTCTTGAATCTTCTCAATCATTTTAGCCCATTCTTCAGCCTCTAATTGAGCCTTCTTTCCTCTATAAAGCCGACCTAAACTCAAACCTAAAAGAAGAGAACCACCGATGGCTAAAGCCCATCCTGTTCCTCCTTGAAACAGTCTTTCGGATTCATCTCCTCTTCCATGCTTGATTGCGTCATATCCTACAACACCAATCATGGTCGCCCCAACCGCACCACTCGCTGAAGTCATGGGGTCGTCAAACTCCCTTAGCATTGAAATTGGCTTCATGATGGAGGATTCAACTTCTTGTTCCTCTTCTTCCATTTCAGCCTTGAGTTGTTGTAAATCAATCACTTAAACCACCGCCTTAGAAAGACCGCCCTCCGAAGTTTTGACCAAAACTACTAACGGGGTATGTTCTAAGGTAATTGTTTCCTGTTTGACCAACGGCTTGACCTTCAAGGCTTGAATACATCTCCTTAACTTGAACAACACCTGCATTTTGAGTGATGTTTGAAACAGGTTTCTCTTCAGCACCGAATCTATCTCCCATTCGGCTCTTAAACTCTTGATAAATCTTCATCCCATAATACAACGAACCAAGAACCAATGCGATTCCTCCGATAGTCCCAATAGAAAACATAGCACCTGTTCTAACAGGCTTCATTACTACTACTTCTTCAAGTTGATATTGAGTCATGACTACACCTTTCACGAATAAATTATTCGTTTTGATAGATAAGGGTGTCGGTCAAAATTAGAATCCGCCAATCCCAAAAATAGCCCCAACCAACAGGGTCATTGTGATGCTTGAATACTTGAAAGCCTGTGTTTTCACAAATCTCTTCATATCCATAATCGGTTGTAAATCAATCTTCATCCTTCCAAACTCCTCTTTTAGTTCCCGAACATCTCCTTGAAGTGTATCAATATCTTCATGTTGGTTTCTTAAATCCGCCTTTAATTCTCTCAAATCAGTCCTCATGTCCTCGTTTCTTGAGAAGTATTCTGTTTTGAATGAGTTGAAGCCTTCACCAAATGATGATTGATTAACCAAATTGCGGTTCAACTGTTGTAATTCGTCAAGGATTTGACTAATTTCGGCTTGAGTTTCACCACGCATAATCCTTTTTCATGCCTTTTGACTGTTAAACTTTATGGTCAGCCATAGAGGGTTGAATTAGAGCGAGGCTTCCCACTTTTGAAGTGAGGGTTGCTGATTTGCTTCAATTTGATAATGTCTTGAAGTGCCTCTTCTAAAATTGCCTTATCAACCTTCTTTTTGCCTTCTTCAATGCGAATCATATAGGCGGTCATGACAAGTTCTCTTAGGTATGCCCCCGAAAGACCTTCGGTTTGCTTAACAAATGAACTAACATCAACATTGGATTTGATTTCACCAAGATACTTTTCTAATATATGCTCTCTAACTTCATCATTCGGAAGCCCAAAGTCTAACCTCACATCAAACCTGCCGGGTCTATCAGCGAGGGCTGAATCAAGATGGTTCGCATAGTTGGTGGTTGCGAGCGTGATAACTCCATCATTGTTTCCAACCCCTGCGAGGCAGTTCAAGAACTCATTAAGGAGTGGGTGTTCACCACCTCTAACGGTTCTATCAATTCCTCCGAGAGTATCAATATCCTCAACAATCACCAAACATGGCGACATTTTTCTCGCCAATTTATAGACGGATTTAACATCCCCCACATCGTTAATTGTATCAGTTGAAACATAGATAGCCGACTCATAATCTGTTTGATTCACAATAACCTCACACAAAAGAGTTTTTCCTGTTCCGGGCGGTCCTTGAATCAAGATACCCCGACTCGTAGGAAGTCTGTTGCGTTCATAATTCTTGATGTTTTCAATGAATTGGGTAATGTTTCTCTTGATAATTTTTTCCTGTTTAGGATTCAAAATAATGTCGCCCCAATCCACATCTTTAGTTTGAATCTCATTCCAATGATTGTCAATGATTTTACCTCTTAGTGGATGGTTCACATCAAAGTATTCTTTGAATCTATCAATGAATGAGGAATAGTGCTGATGATTCTCATACATGAAATTGACTTCTAATGCACCATCTTCACTAACAGGAGTAATCCAAACAACCAATCTCTCATCTTCATTCACTTTGTCCTTTAAAAAGTAAATACCCTTGAAAATCAAACTCACCTCTTCCGAACCGAACTTAAAAACTCTTCGGGAGGGAGGAATCTCGGCTTCTCTTCGGTAATTGTAATCCATCAATTTTTCAGTTGTGTAATGTTCACGGATGAATTGTTCATAAACTCTCAAGTAGTGCTTCGTTTTGAACCCGCTTAAGTAGTAATCTTCTTGGTCATAATCTTGACCTAAATACTCTTCAATAACCTTTGTCATGTGGTCGCTATGAGCATCCTTATTCATTTGAATAGACTTCTCTAAGAGTTCTTCAAACATCGTTTTCAAAGGCGATAGGTCAATCCCAAGTTGGTTCTTTCCCATACGCCCCTTGATTTTCAGCATATAATCGTCAGCCATATTTAAACATTTGAATAAGACCCATATAAATCTATGCTTATGAGAATGTAATTTGTCCTCCGATTTCAAAGCGTTTCAAGTATTCCTTTGTAGGTTCATCCAAATCTAACGAATCAATATCCATGCGATTGAGTCTTTCATAGGCAATCCTCTCACAATGACTCACACCCTTTGAAGTTTCTTGAGCAAAATAGCCCGATTGTTCTCCTTGAAGTGCTGAACCTTCAGCATGACTTTCTTTGTAGCCCGCTAAGGCATCAACCCTCGCCACCTTGAATGCTTCATCGGAATCAAAACCTCCACATAATTCACAAAAGAAAATGGTGTCCTCATACAAACCTATGGATTCATCAAATCCTCCAACTCTTTCATATCCTTTTCTTGAAACGATAGCAAATGAGGGGAAAACAGGATTCTTCCTAACGAATGCACCATGATACGGGAACAACCAACTATCATAATCATGAGTGTGAAACTGAACATCAATCTCCCACTCTCGCCCACTCATCATACTCTTCATTATCTGTTTGCCTTCACCATAGCCAACCAATGTAGCAATATCTTCAAATCCGTTTTCTTGAATCCAAGTGCGAGCGTTTTCTAACCATTCTAAGTCCCACCAATCATCACCATCCAAAAAGGCAATAAACGGGGCTGAACCCATTTCAGCAACTTGGTTTCTCGCTTGACTCACGCCCGTTCCCGTTTGCCGAACATACTCAACTTCGGGATATTTTGAACTAATGAGTCGCTTCACCTCTTCGTAAAGGTGGCTTTCTTCGGGAGTCCCATCACATACCCAAATCCGTCTATTTTCATAGGTTTGATTAACAACTGAACGGAGGCATCTATCCACCCATTCTGTTTTGACCCGAAAAATCGGTATCACAACATCAAAGCACAAGGTCGGCATCCATGAACATTCTTTCTTCATCTTCATTCCTCAATATGAAAAAGGCTTCCTTATCTCTTAAATATCGGCTTGATAATGATTTATATTCAACATTATTCGCACCTTGAATACTTTCAATTAAACTTCGGTTCAATTCAGCCTCCATGTGATTTTCAATGATATTTTTTGATTGGGTTAATGATTTTCTAAAAATGTAATAATCATCATAATCTTGATTGTATTTTTTCAAGTTCTGTTCAAATCTTTTCTTTTTATCATAGGGAACTTCACCATCAGTCGTTGATTGTTGTGGATGAACTCTAAGGTATGCACCCACAAAAGGACACCATCTCGGAACATAATCTCTTTGAATCATCCTCATGATTAAATCCGTATCTTCGCAAATTACATATTCTTCATTAAATCCATTCAATTCTTCAACAACGGTTCTCTTAAATACTGCACCATTCATGTAAATCGGAGTCCCGTAGTGAAAGAAGGGCAACATTTTTTCATCCATAAATGGATAAACCAAATAGTGATTCAAAACCCATGTTTGAACTCTCCCTAATTTGAACTCCCCCATATCAATTATGTCTTTTTCATTCTTTTGAATCATTGAAAAGAAAACACCAACCCTTTCTTCCTCCTCATCCAAAATGTAGGTTTGCATGGTGTTGAAAAAATGGTTATAGAGAAAATCATCCCCCCCAATATAGAGAATGTATGGATTAGAGCCTAATTCAGTTCCTTGATTCATGGCTTCAGCAACAAAGGGTTCATCAAGGTTTCTATGCCTGTGATATTGGATTCGTGAATCATCCTTCATGATGCCTTTAATCATCCTTTGTTGTTCTTCATACTCTTCCCAATCAGTAGGTGTGCCGTCAATGATGAAGCACTTAAAGTTCTTGAAAGTTTGGGCTTGAATTGATTCTAAGCAGGTTTTCAAGTAGTTGGTTTTCATTTTCCATACAGGGATTACAATGTCAAACATAGTTGTAAATTGACGGAGAAGTATTTAAGACTTCACCTTGACGATGGATGGAGGGCGAGAGAGCCGAATTATCCAAAGAAAGAAAGAAAGAAAATCGTGGAACGGGGGCAGGGCAAATTAACTCCGAGAGTTGGTCGGAATCAAAATGCCCTGTGTGCCTCCCCCGCCCAAAATGATATTTGTTTGTTCACCTACTTAAACTTTGCGGTCTGTATGTCGGGATGTTCCCATCTTGGGCTGATTTGCCTTCTTTAATTTGACTCTTATTCAGTTTCAAAATCTCCCTTTTATACCAATCAATGTTTGAGGGTTTGACTGAAACTCCCATATCCATCAGTTTCATCCCAATCATAGCGTCTAATCCATCATAAAGGACATACCTAATCATGCGGGCAACTGCGGTGCTTCCTCCCTCTTCAACTCCCGAAACGCCATCAAGGGTTGTGAAAATAGCACCCCATGTTTGACCGGGAAGCACATAAATTGGAGGGTCAAGTTCAAAGGCAGGGAGGAGAGCATCTTCGCCATTACAAGTGCTTGGAGAGCCGATAGGATATGGCGACATTAAACCGCTAATTCCGTAGGCTTCAAAATCCTTCCCATCGGGATTTTGAAAATACTTGGTGGTTTCAAGGATAATTTGAACATGACAACCCGAATGTGGTGTGCAACGGATTTTATCAATAACCACCATTTGATTTGGCTTAATGAGGGGAGGTTGATTGATTCTCAAGCCATAGTTTCCCGAAAAAATATCATAAGGTCTTTTGCGAACAAGGGTAATGGGGTATCTCGCAGTTGATGAATCCGTTGTGAATGGTGGACTTCCCGTTGATGATGAAGAAAGGTTGCACCATTCAAATACATGAGGTCTAATCGGCATCTTCTCTCACACTCCTCATGTTTCTTGGTTCATAATCTCTTGGGTCGCCTTCGGATTCGGGTTCATAAGTTTCGGGGTCTGTTTTTTCGGGGGGATTATCCTCATCAAAGACCCAATCAATCTCAACAACATCTCCGAGTTTTTCAATGTTTTTTCTAAACCAATCAACATTTTCGGGACTCACTTGGATTCCCTGTTCAGTTAATTTTTCAGCACGAATCGCTTCAAAGCCATCATAGATTGTGTATTGAATATAAACTTGAAATTGCCCCACGCTGAAATCCTTATCCTCTCTATTTAAAGTTTGGGTTGAATTGTAGGAAGTTCCCCAAAATCCAACTTCAACATCTTCTCCAAAATCGGCAGGTAAGGCATCTTGGATTGTTGGATTCACGGCTGATGGGGGCGAAACACCGATAGGGTTCACAACTGAACCTGTTGAGAACCAATAACCATATCCATCCCGTATGTTGAAATTGATTTGAGAAACTTGAAATGGAGTTAAGCCAAGTTGCGATTGATAGTCTTGGGCTACATCGGATTGTTCATAAAATGTGATTGAGTCAATGACATTTGATGTGTTCCCTTGAAATGCGTAGGTGTCTTGAACATAATACACAACAATCTCTTGATTGGAGTTGTCAATTGTGCTTGTATCGGGAATGGATGTGGTTATGGTTGCATTCCAACCTGCATAGGTGAGGAGAGTGTCAATTGCCGTTTCCCAACTCGCATAATCTTCCCAACCCAAATCATAAAGGTTTCCCCCGACTGAAGTTGCATAAGTTTGAGCGACATTTTCAACAACTCCTGTATTCCAATTGTATGCGTTGAATTGAGCATAGTATAACCGATTACCTGCGATTGCATTGGGGTTTCCTGTTGCTGATGTATCGGCACTCGCATCTAACCCAACTCCAAGACCTGTAATTTGAAGAGGGTCAAAAGAATAGTATGAAACATTTGTGTAGGTGTATGGACCGCCAATTTCGGGGCTTAATCCGTTTGCATCACTATCAAGAAGGGTATTGCTTGTAATGTTTTGAACTTGAGTAATCAATTGAGATGCAGGGTTAGTTCCGTCATTAAATGTGATATAATCTCCATTATTGAGTTCAGTAGTGAAGAGTGTCCCAATTCCCGTTATCTGCCCTGTCCCTGTATTGACTGA
>Ga0208644_1000153_pt1 | contig 46360 bp, 48 predicted proteins | sample VirMetDEL_Nov_18_FD_184517 | JGI IMG/M metagenome (GOLD analysis project Ga0208644, IMG submission 184517) | Aqueous microbial communities from the Delaware River and Bay under freshwater to marine salinity gradient to study organic matter... | ecosystem: Environmental > Aquatic > Marine >...
ATCGCACCAGTGGCACCGACCATACTCATTAAAAATATAACACCAAATAATACTGACATATTTTCTCTAAATTTTTTCATTACGCAGCCTCCAACATTGACATTGGTACTCTGTAAATTCTACCAGATAAATCAACTAAACATTTTGATTGCATAATTTTAGTAATTACACCTGGGGTCTTTTTAGTTTTTTGTACTACATTTACTTTCATACCAACTTTTAAGACAGATTTAATTTTACTTTTAATCAAATCATTAATTAAATCTTTAGTAGTGTTTAACTCATCAACACTCATACTAAATAAATGATTGTTAAACATTTTCATTTCGTCACCGATATTGTTTTTCATAGTGTTTACTCCTTTATTGTTCATATACGTTAATAATATATGGAATAAATGCGATTGTCAATGGTAAAAACCAAAAAAATATGCATAAAAAACCCTTATTTTTAGTCATTTTTTTACTTTTTTTGTTCTCTTTTTGTTCTGGTTGTGTAAAAAACCTTAAAAATTGTAAATTTTTCCCAAAAATTGAAGTAAAAACAAGTGAAAAAACCGAATCAAGTGATAAAAAAATGAATACTGAAGAAAAAATAGTTGATTCGTTAAAAAAAGGAACAACAACAGCGACAGCAAGTTGTAATTTTTAAGATAAATATAGTTAAAAATGGTTAAAGAAAAAAAATATTGTCAAAATTGTGGACACGACTGTCATTGTGATGGTTATTGTTTTCAAAATTATGGCGAAGAACAACAAACATTGTGCTGTACACATTGTCGGCACAAAGAAAATGATGGATTCGATCCTGCTGAAGTGAAATACGATTCAATGGATTACGATTCTTTTAATGGAGCTTAAAAAATGGCAAAAATGCGTGAATTTTTCTTTTGGAATGATAAAGGATTAGAAGAAAAAACGGAACAAATAAGTTTAAAGAAAGCTGTTAAGTCAATTCAATCAAAATTTTTAGAAAATAAAGATAAAATTATAGGAGTTGAATATATTAGCAAAAAAGGTCAAAAAATCTCTGAAGGTATTCAATTGCCTTGGGGTAGAAAAAAGAAATTAGGTAGATAATGGCAAGATTATCAAAAGATTTTGTAAAACACGAAACAGTTTACAAAAAAACTTCTCAAACTAAAAGAAAAAGAAGTGCTAAATTTGCCTCTATGAATAAACACAAAAAAAGAAGCTGGAAAGCGTACAACGGACAGGGTAAGTAATGCCAGCTGTAAGTAGATTTGGTGATACTTTGGCAACTGGACACGGTTGTGATACAACATCTACACTTTTAACGCCTTTACAATATACAGTAAGAGTAAATGGTATCTTGGCTTCAGTAGTAGGAACACCTGTAGCGCCTCATACGATTACTAATCCTAGTCCACCACCTGCGTGTATATCTCACCCTAATCAAATACTCAATAGTGGTTCTGCCACTGTAAGAATACAAGGTATACCTGTTGGAAGAATAGGAGATTCAGCGGATTTAGGTGCTATGATACAAGGTTCTCCTAATGTTTTTATAGGAGTATAATCAAAAACCCATTATAAATATTAACACTATGCCAAACTACGATGCTTCAGGAACAACTAATTTAAATAAGAGTAAAAGAGCAACTAGGGAGTATAGTGATTTAGATTTAAGTTTTGGTAGAAATATAGTTACAGATGATGTAAATAAATTGACAGGTGTAGAAGCAGTAAAAAGATCGGTTAGAAATTTAATTAATACTAATCACTTTGAAAGACCTTTTCACCCTGAGATTGGTTCAAATGTAAGAGCATTATTGTTTGAACCTATGAATCCTTTGACTGCTTTAAACTTACAAAGAAAAGTAGAAGAAGTAATAAGTAATTTTGAACCAAGAGTTCGTTTAGTACAAATTGTTGCTAGACCTAATTATGATGAAAATGCTTATGATTTAAAGATTATGTTTTATGTGGTAGGAACAACTGCACCAGTAGTAGTAGAAACATTTTTAAAGAGATTAAGATAATATGGCAAGTAATAAATTAACAGTTTCAGATTTCGATTTTGATCAGATAAAACAAAATCTAAAATCATTTTTAAGAAATCAAGCAGAATTTAGAGATTATGATTTTGAGGGTTCTGGCTTTTCAGTTCTATTAGATACATTAGCATACAACACACATTATTTAGGTTTCAATGCTAATATGTTATCAAATGAGTTATACCTTGAAAGTGCTGACATTAGAAAAAATATTGTGTCATTGGCAAAAGCATTAGGTTATACTCCATCATCAGTAAGAGCTCCATATGCTGACATTGATATTACTATAGGAGATGCAACAGGTGCTTCAGTAACATTATCTAAAGGTACAACTTTTGAAACAACTGTAAATGAAACAACTTATTATTTTGTAAATAATTCGGAAGTAACTACAACTCCATTAAATGGTGTTTATAAATTTTCAAGTGTAAGAATTTATGAAGGTACTTTAGTTAATTTTAAATACACTGTAGATTCAAACGATCCTGACCAAAAATTTACAATACCAAGTGCATTAGCTGATTTATCAACTTTAATCGTAAAAGTTCAAAATAGTGCTGGTGATTCTACAACACATACTTACACCAAAGCAACAAGTTTAGCAAATATTACTGGAACAACAAAAGCATATTTTTTACAAGAAGGTGATGATGGTAAATTTGAAGTTTATTTTGGAGATGGTGTTATAGGTAATAAATTAACAGATGGTAACATAGTTGTTTTAGAATATATTGTTACAAACGTTGATGCCGCAAATGGTGCAAATACTTTTTCTTATTCATCAACGATAGACGGATTTTCAAATATAACAATTTCTACTGTAAGTGAAGCACAAGGCGGCATTTCTGCGGAATCAAAAGAATCAATAAGATACAATGCACCTTTAACTTATTCAGCTCAAAATAGAGCAGTTACAACTTCTGATTATGAAAGTCTTGTTAAGACTTTATATCCTAATGCTCAATATGTTTCAGCTTGGGGTGGTGAAGATGAGGAAACTCCTGTATATGGTGTAGTAAAAATTTCAATTAAAGCTGTTAGTGGTTCCACATTAACACAAACAACTAAAAATAGTTTAGTAACTCAACTTAAAAGATATAATGTTGCTTCTGTAAGACCTGAAATTGTTGATCCTGAAACAACTTCTGTTCTATTAACTGTTAATGCAAAATATGATGAAAAATTAACCACAAAAACTGCGGCAACTTTAAAAACAGATATTTCAAATGCATTAACTTCATATAATACAAATACACTTCAAAGATTTGATGGTGTGTTTAGATATTCAAAAGTTATTGGAATTGTTGATGATGCAGATACAAGTATAGTTTCAAATATTACAACTATAAAAATTAGAAAATCATTTTCTCCTACAATAGGTTCGTCTTTAAGATATAATGTTTATTTTAGAAACACATTATATAATCCTGTTTCAGGTTACAATGCAACCAATGGAGGAATATTAACATCAACTGGATTTAAAGTATCAGGTGATAGCAATGAATATTTTTTAGATGATGATGGTGAAGGAAATATTAGAAGATATAGAGTGATTAGCGGAGTAAGAACATATGCTAATAATACTCAAGGAACAATTAATTATATAACAGGTGAAATTCAGTTAAATTCTTTAAATGTTTCAGAAATATCAAATATAAGAGGAAGTTCCTCTACACAAATAGAATTAACTGTAACTCCTTCTTCAAATGATATTGTTCCTGTAAGAAATCAGATTATAGAAATTGACGTTGCTAATTCATCAATAAATGTAGAGGCAGATACTTTTGTTGGAGGATCGTCAGATGCTGGAGTAGGTTATACGACAACATCTAGCTACTAATTTCTATGGCAAAGTTTAATGATAAAATTACACATCTATTAAACTCACAGGTTCCTGGTTTTGTATTAGAAGACCATCCTAAATTTGTAGAGTTTTTAAAAGCCTACTTTACCTTTATGGAAGCGGCTGAAATATCTTTTACAAGTATTCAAACAACTGATGGTATTTTATTAGAAACTGAAACAAACCAAGAAAATTTACTTTTATTAAATGGTTCAAAAATTGGTTCAGATAAAACTCAATTAGATTCTGGTGATAAAATTATTTTAGAAAGTTCTGCATTTGGAAAATTTACAAATGGTGAAACTATAACAGGACAAACTTCGGGTGCAACAGCAACTATATTATCTGAAGATTTAATAAACAATAGAATTTTCATAACATCTCAAAATAAATTTAAAGAAGGTGAAACTATAATAGGTTCATCATCTAATGCTAGTGGTATTATAAATGGATTTAAATTGAATCCTGTAGCAAATATACAACAACTTTTAGAATTTAGAGATCCTGATAAAGCAATTTCTAGTTTTTTAACAAAATTTAGAAATGAATTTTTAAATACATTACCTGAAGTTTTAAATGATAGTATTGATAAAAGAAAATTAATTAAAAATATAAGATCACTTTATAGACTTAAAGGTACAGATGTAGGACATCAAATATTTTTTAGATTATTGTTTAACGAAGAAATAGAAACAATATATCCTAGAGAACAAGTTTTAAGAGTATCAGATGGAAAATGGAATACATCAAAAGTATTAAGAGGTATTTCAATCGTAGGTGATAGTAACGACTTGGTAGGAAGAACGATTGAAGGTCAAACTTCTGGTGCTACAGCTATTATTGAAAGTGTGCTCAAATTTCAAATTGGTACAGATACAGTTTCCGAATATATTTTAAATGATGATAGTATTACAGGTACGTTTATTGTAGGAGAAGAAATATGGGGAACAGAAACTGATATAAGTGATGTTTATATAAAAGCATCTATAACAGGATTACCTAACAATCCTATTTTAACAAATGATGGTAGTTTATATTCTATTGGCGATAGCGTTTCTTTAATTACAGGTGGTGAGGGAGCATTAATTCAAGTAGGTGCTGTAGGAAGTGGAAGTATTACCGATTTTATAATAGATGAAGCTGGTTCAAATTATGAAATAGGAGATAGTATAACATTTACAAATACAGGAACAGGTGGCGGTTCTGCTTCAGCAAAAGTTTCAGTTGTTAATGGTGGTTTCACACAGGAAGAATCAACATCTACTACAGAAGATCATATTATATTAGAAGATGAAACAACAAGAGGCGATCCATACACAGGAAATAAAATTGTACAAGAAAGTGGTACAGGTTCAGGCGATATTACAGATATAAGAATTATTAGCGGTGGATATAATTTCTTATCATTACCTAATGTGACTGTTACAAGCACTAGTGGAAATGGTGCTGTTATATATGCATATGGAGATCAAATTGGAAGAGTACAAGAATTAAAAATTATAGAATCAGGTAAAGGTTTTCAAAATTCTCCTACACCTCCCACTTTAACACTTCCTACTTATTTAATTGTTAAAGATTTTTTAGGAAGTTTTACTATAGGTGAAACTGTTTCAGGTTTAGATGCAAGTTCATCTATTGTAACAGCAACTGTAGAATCAGTTAACACAAATTTAGGCTTAATGAAATTAACAAGTGCATCTGGAAGTTTTAGTCCTCACACAGTATTATCTGGTAATACCTCTAACGCTTCAGCTATGGTTATTAAAACTGATCAAGCAACTGCCACAACCACAGTTGTTTCAACATTAGATACAACAGGTTCGTATATTAATGAAGATGGACATATATCAGAAATAACAATGAAGATACAAGACAGTTTATTGTACCAAGATTTCTCTTACATAATTAAAGTTGGTGAGTCAATTAATCAATGGAGAGATTCATTTAAAAAAACAATGCATACTGGTGGTTTCTACTTTACAGGCCGAGTAGATATTGCAACACAGGTTAATGCTCAAATGAGACCATTTACAACTGAAAATTCTGGTGTTACTACAACACCTATCCAAGATGTACTTAATACTTTATTCTCAACAGTATTTGGTAGAAGATTAGGAACAATAGATGATGGTACTTCTTTAAATGCTAGTCCACAATTAGGAGTAAATCCAGATATGATGGCAGACTCAACTCCAGATTTATTTACAGATAATACAAGAGATTTAACATTAAGTAGAAGATATAAAATTATATCTCAAATCAAAGAATTAACTGATATACGAAATAATACAACTAAATTTGGTAGAGCAGTAGCAGGTCCAAATTTACATTCTTTATCACATTTAGTATTAAGTTCAAATTATGCAAGTCAAGTTCAAATACAAGACTTAAATAATTTAAGATTATCAGGTACATTAAATACGAATATTGATGGTGAGTTAAATAATCTATCAGATTTTAATTACAAATTAAAAACAAACTTTGCTATTCCATCTCAAATATGGCATTTAGATGAAAATAGTTTTGATGAAGACCAGATTACTTTTGACACAACAAATATTAAGTTTGATGTGGCATAAAAAATGAGTATAAATAATAATATTATTATTAAAATTTAGGAAAAAATGGCTAAACAAAGTATTAATATAGGAACAGTTGCGAATGATGGTACAGGTTCAACTATCCGTGATGGTGGTGACCTTATAAACGACAACTTTAATGAAATTTATTCTTTTTTAGGAGGTAATACTTTACCTTCTACTACAAAAATAACTACAAGAACACCAACAAATACAGGACAAAGTGGTGATGTTGCTGGACTTGTTGTACAAGACGGAACATATCTATATGTGTGTACTGCAACATATGATGGTTCTACAACTATATGGAAAAGAATTACTTTAGAGTCTTTTTAATAATATAAATATGAAAAAGGAATTAAATTAAATGCCGGCAATAATAACTAACAAATTTAGAATACACAACGCTGAACAGTTTAGTGAATCGTTTTCAGAAGCTTCTCCAAACGTTTACTATTTAGGTATAGGAAGGCCACAAGCTTTTACTACATCTACTAGAGGTGATAGTAGAACAGTAAACGAAGGTTCAGATTCTTCACCTTTAACTCCAGTAGATTCAATACAAGATGAATTTTATACTTTTGATGACTTATTGTCAGCTAAAAAAGTTACATCTTCAGATGTGTCTTACGTAATACCTAGAAGAAATTGGACATCAGGTACAGTTTACGATTATTATAGACACGATTACGGAAATAGAATTACAGGTACAACTACTGTACAAACTGCAACAAGTGGTGCTACTAGTTTATGGGATTCTTTATTTTATGTAGTTACAGATGATTTTAATGTTTACAAATGTTTATGGAACAACAATGGTGGTGCTTCTACTTCAAAACCTGAAGGAACATCTACATCTATTATTGAAACAGATGATGATTACAAATGGAAATATATGTACACCTTGAGTGCTGCTCAAAGAGTTAGTTTCCTATCAACAGATTTTATGGCAGTTGCAACTAACTCAACTGTTGCAGCAGCTAACTCAAACGGAACAGTTAATATAGTTACTATCAAATCAGCAGGTTCTGGTTCTTTAGTAAATAATACGTTTACAAACATTGATATACACGGAGATGGTTCTGGTGGTAAAGTTTCAGTAACAGTTGCTGGTGGTGTTGTAACTGGTGTAACTGTTACAAACGCAGGTTCAAATTATACTTTTGCTTATATTAGAAATGCTGATATAGTATCAGCTGGAGCAACAAGTTTAACTGGCGCAGAATTAGATTGTATCATAGAGCCAAAAGGTGGACACGGCGAAGATGCGGTAAAAGAATTAGGTGGATATTATGTGATGTTAAATGTTAACTTTGAAGGAGCTGAAACTTCTAATTCAGGTGACTTTACAACAGATAATGATTTTAGACGAGTTTGTTTGATAAGAGACCCTAACGCAACTGGAGGAGGCGCAGCAAGTGCTTCTACACTGAGAGGAGTTAAGGTTATGAGATTAACTTCAGTAAGTGGTAACTTTACTGCTGATGAAGAAATTAATCAAACTTCAACTGGTGCTGTGGGTAAAGTTGTAGAGTGGGATAGTTCAAATAGTTTACTATATTACATTCAAACAAGATTTAATGATGAAGGAATTGATAGCAACGGAGATTTAACAGCGTTTTCTGGTTCAAATGCAGTAACAGGACAATCATCAGGAGCATCTGGAACACCAGATGGTACAACTACAGTAGATAACATTTCATTTACAAGTGGTTATGCTACTGCTGAAATCGAGTCTGATAGTGGTGATGTAATTTATGTTGAAAATAGAGCACCAATTACAAGAGCTGCAGATCAAACTGAAAACGTTAAATTGATTATTGAATTTTAGAGGGAAATAGATGGCAGCAAAAACTGACTTTAACCTCTCGCCTTATTATGATGACTTTACAGAGTCTAAAAACTTTTATAGAATACTTTTTAGACCAAGTTTAGCTGTTCAAGCGAGAGAATTAACACAATCACAAACAATCTTACAAAATCAAATAGAAAGATTGGGCGATCACCTTTTCAAACAAGGTGCAATGATTATTCCAGGTCAGATTGGAATAGATACAAACTATTATGCTGTCAAATTATCTAGTATTGATAGTTCAAACACATTATCAGATTTTTCTAATATACAATTAACAGGTGGCACATCTGGTGTTATTGCAACTGTAGTAGGAACATCAGCAACTGATGGTACTGATCCTGATACATTATTTGTAAAATATGAAAAAACAGGTACTAATAATACTACAACAACTTTTTCTAACGGCGAAACACTAACAGGTACAGGAGTATCGTGTGTTGTAGATACTACAGCAATAGGTTCTTCAGCTAGTGTTAAGTCTGGTATTTTTTATATAAATGGATTTTTTGTACAAGTAAGTGATGAAACATTAGTATTAGACAAATATACAAATACACCTAGTTACAGAGTAGGTTTTTCAGTTACTGAAGCTTTAATAACTCCTAATGACGATAATAGTTTGAATGATAACGCTGCTGGTTCTTCTAATGCCAATGCTCCAGGTGCTCATAGATTTAAGATTACATTATCATTAGCTAAAAAAACATTAACATCAACTGAAGACGATAATTTTTTTGAAATCGCTAGAGTTGAAAATGGTATAATTAAAACACTTGTAAGAAATACTGAATATGCAGTATTAGAAGACACACTAGCAAGAAGAACATTTGACGAATCAGGAGATTATGTTTTAAGTAATCCTGACTTTGATGTAAGAGAACATTTAATATCAGGTAATAATAGAGGTATCTATACTTCTGGAAATGGTGGTGACGCTACTAAACTTGCAGTTGGTGTTTCACCTTTTAAAGCATACGTAAGAGGTTATGAGGCTGAAAGACTTGGAACAACTTTTGTTGACATTGATAAAGCTAGAGATTTTGAAACAGCAAATAATCACAAAACAAGATTTAATGTAAAAAATTATATCAATGTAACAAACGTTTATGGATCGCCAGATATAGGATTTGTTTCTGGTGATGTTGAAGCGTTTAAAACTGTTAATTTATATGATACACCTACAGATAGTAGAGGAACAGAACAATCATCAACAGGTGTTATAGTTCCTGAAATAGGTAGAGCAAAATCTCGTGGTTTTGAATTTGTATCAGGAACACAATCATCTGATATTTACAGTACGTCTTCAATATACAGACATTATCTATTTGATATAGAAATGTTTACACATTTAAATTTAACTACTTCAGCTTCTTTTACAACAGGTGAAATAGTATCAGGTGCCACTTCAGGCGCAATTGGTATCGTACAAAATACGACCGAAAATGTATCATCAGCTGTAACAACAATTTCAGTAGCAAGTCCAGGTGTCGTAACTTTAAGTGGACACGGATTAACAGATGGTCAAATAGTTACTTTAAGTGGTGGCGGATATGCTGTAGATTCAGTTGCAGTATCGAGTGATACTACTTATTGTGTAAGAAACGCAACTTCATCAACATTCGAATTATACGAAACAGATGGTACAACACCTGTTAACGTTACTTCTTATAGTTCAGCTCCCACAGTATCTCATACTACAGTCGTAGTTTCAGGTGTTAGAAGAAGCTTTATTGCTGGAGAAACTATTTCAGGTCAAACATCATCAGCTTCGGGTACAATTCAAGTAGATGCTTTAGGTTTTAAAGGTGTTAGAACAAGAGATATTTCTGCTGTTAAACAAATTGGTATGGCAGGAAGTCCTACTTATACTGCTGACACAGTATTAGATTCAACATACGGAGATAACTATACTTTAGTAGGTAACGTTTCAATAGCAAATTCAGATGCTACTTTACAAGGTAAAGGTACAAACTTTACAATAGATTTAAAAATAGGTGATTCAATTTCATTTACAAATGACGCTGGTTCTACAGTAACAGGTACAGTAAAATATATTGTATCTCAAAACGAATTAGAATTAACTTCTGCTGTAGGTGGTTCTGATGTAACTACTGCCTCAATTGTTACAAGAAGACGAGCAAAATTAACAAATCCTGAAAGTAATATTTCTATATTCCAATTACCACATACAACAGTTAAAACATTAAAAACAACAGCTAATGGTGGAGCAACTGATACAAACTTTAATGTAAGAAGACAATTTACAGTTACTTTATCATCTAATGGTGATGAAACTATTTCTGCTGGTACAAATGAAACTTTTGCTTCAAATTCTACAGATGATTTTTCAGTTTCTATTATGACACTTGGTGCTGGAACATCTGGTGCAATTGGAGATGTTTTAAACCTAGAAGGTAATAACCACGAAGGTGACGCAATATTTGAATTGATTGGATCCCCAACTGGTAAAACATTAAAATTAGATTTTGGTGCTGACTTTCAAGGTCATAAAATTAAAATTTTAGCAACTGTACAAAGAACGATTGCTGGTTCAAAAACAAAAACTTTAAATTCTGGTTCAACAGTTGCCATTTCCAATCAATCAACAATAGAAGGTGGAACAATTGGATTAGGTAAAGCTGATATTTATGCAATCAATGCAGTTTATATGTCAAGTAGTTTTGGTACATCAGCAAGCGCAAGTGATACTGATATTTCAGATAGATTTAATTTAGACACAGGACAAAGAGATAACTTCTATGATATTGGAAGACTAATTTTAAAACCTGGTGCGATTAGACCAACAGGTCAATTATTAATTAATTTTGATTATTTCTCTCACGGTTCAGGTGATTATTTTGATGTTGATTCGTATTCAGGTGTTGTTGATTATGAGAATATTCCAAGTTACACTTCAGATACAACAGGTGATAGATTTGAATTAAGAGATTGTTTAGATTTTAGACCTAGAGTAGATGATGCTAGTACAATTAATTCAGGTTCTTCTGATAGAAGTTTTGACGGTACAGGTTCATCAACAGTAGATGTAGTACAGTTTAATTCAGATGTTACAACTGACTTTGAATATTATCTAAACAGAATAGACAAAATTTTCATAACTAGAGATGGTGAATTAAAAGCACTAAAAGGTGCATCTGCTGTTAATCCTTTAGAACCAGGAAATTTAGATGGTCACTTATTATTAGCAACTATAACTATACCAAGTTATACATTACAAACTTCTGATGTCACTATTAAAAAAGAAGACAATAGACGTTATACAATGAGAGATATTGGTAAGTTAGAAGATAGAATACAAAATTTAGAATATTATACTCAACTTTCATTATTAGAACAAGATGCTCAAAGTTTACAAATACAAGATGCTGATGGTTTTGATAGATTTAAAAATGGATTTGTTGTTGATAACTTCTCTGGTCACAATGTTGGTGACGTAGGAAATAATGACTACAAACTTTCAATTGATAGAGCAAGAGGTGAGGCAAGAACACCTTTTAATGAAGATGTTATTGAGTTAGAAGAATCTGATGATGATGGAACAACAATTTCAGCAGCAGATAGAACAGCAGCAAATTATGCCAAAACAGGTGATTTAATTACCTTACCTTATTCAGAAACAACTTTAATACAACAACCATATGCAACTAAAACAGAAAACTTAAATCCATTTTTAATTTTTGATTGGATTGGTGATGTAGAATTGGATCCACCAGTAGATGAATGGAAAGAAACAAGAGTTGCGCCAGAAATAGTTGTCAATGTAAATGGTACTTTTGATAATTTAGCAATTAATGCTGGATTAGATAATACAAGTGTTTCCGAAATACCAGTAGGTACTGAATGGAATGAATGGCAAGATCAATGGTCAGGTAATCCTAGAACAGATACTAGATGGCAAGGTAATAGTTTAGTTAGAACAACGTCTACAGATGTAGTTCAAACAAGAAGTGGAATTAGAACAGTAATTGTTCCTCAAACTATAAGACAAAGTTTAGGAAATAGAGTAATTTCTGTTGCTTTTGTTCCTTTTATTAGAAGTAGAAACGTAACTTTTGAAGGTTATGGTTTGAGACCTAATACCCAAGTTTATCCTTTCTTTGATAACGTAGATGTTTCAGCATATGTAACTCCTGATGGTGGTTCACTAGGCGGAAATATAACTACTAACGCAAATGGTTATGTTAAAGGAGTTTTTTCAATACCTGATCCAAACACAGCGTCAAATCCTAGATGGAGAACAGGTAAAAGAGTATTCAGATTAACAAGTTCATCTACAAATACATCAGATAGAACAGCAACAGCAACTGCTGCGGAAGCAGATTATGATGCAAAAGGTTTACTAGAAACTGTACAAGAGGCTGTAGTTTCTACAAGAGAAGCTCAAACAGTTAGACAAGATACTACTGAAAGAAGAGCAATGTCAAGGCAAACATCTACAACAATTGGTCGTAGAGATCCATTGGCACAATCATTTCAAATTGATGATGAGGACGGTGTATTCATAACAAGCGTTGACGCTTATTTTGCTACAAAATCAGATACATTACCAGTTAAAGCTGAAATTAGAAATATGGTTAATGGTTATCCTGGAAATAAAATTGTTCCTTTTTCAGTTAAATGGTTAAATCCTAGTGATGTAAATACAAGTTCTGATGGTTCAGTTGCAACTAAATTTACATTCAATTCACCAGTATATTTAAAAGAAAAAACTGAATATGCACTTGTACTATATACAGATTCTCAGGATTATACAGCTTATGTTGCTAGACTAGGTGACACTGTAATTGGTTCTGATAGAACAGTGTCAGCTCAACCAGCAGTAGGTATCTTATTTAAATCAGCAAACAATCGTACTTGGACTGCTGAACAAATGGAAGATTTAAAATTTACAATGAGAAGAGCAGAGTTTGATGTTTCAAGTTCTGGTACTCTAACGTTGACGAATAAAGCGTTATCTGCTAAAACTCTAAATGCTAATTCTATTAGAACATTTAATGGAAGTTCTTTAGTTAGAATATTCCATCCAAATCACGGTATGCATTCATCTACTGATAATGTAACTATCGCAGGGTTAACATCAGGTACAGATTATAATGGAATACAAGGTTCAGAAATTAATGGTGACTACGCTACAATTTCTAATATTACTTTAGATAGTTATGATATTACAACTTCAGGTACAGCTACAGCAACAGGAGATGTTGGTGGTTCAACTGTAACAGCTACTCAAAATAGATTGTTTGATGTTCTACAATTACAAATAGGACACGTAGTACACCCAGGTTGTACTTTAACATCTAATTTAAGAACAACATCTGGTAGATCAGTTCACGGTTTAGAAACAGCATTTGCTAGACAATCTACAAGTGATGCATTGCCAGTTGTATTAAATGACAATATCTATTTTGATGTTCCAAGATTAGTTGCAAGTGAAATAAATGAAAAAGCTGAAATTGGTAATGGTTCTTCTACAAGATCAACTTATCAATCTATGTTTGTTAACTTAACATTTAGTTCAACAAACTCAAAAGTTTCACCTGTGATAGATATAAAAAGAGCAAATGCTTTTGCGATTTCAAATAGATTAAATAATCCTACAGTATCAACTACAGATACATTTACAGGAGATGGTTCAACACAAGCATTTACTTTGTCTGGAACACCTAGTAACGTTCATATTATGGCGGTTAAAAAAGATGGTAAAAAATTACAACCAGTTGATGATTACACAGTTTCAGGAACACTATTAACATTAGATTCAGCTCCAGCAGCGGGTTCAAAAGTTGTTGCTAAAATTACAAACACAGTTGATTACGAAGATGATACAGCTTGTGGTGCTGTGTGTAATGGTTCTTCAGAAGGTTCTTATATTACAAAACCTATCAATCTTTCAAATCCATCTACAGCATTAGATATAAGATTAGCAGCAAGTGTAAGATCAACTTCATCAATTAAATGTTTCTTTAGACTATCTGGTGGTGAAGAAACAAGAAGAATAGAAGATTTACCTTATACACCATTTAACACAGATGGTTCTCCAGATGTGTCGGTTGATCCATCAAACGGCGATCTAGTATTAGATTTAGATTTTAAAGATTACAAATTTAGTGCAAGTGAATTACCAGAATTTACATCTTTCCAAATTAAGATTGTATTTAATGGTACAAACTCTGCGTTACCACCAAGATTAAAGGACTTTAGAGCAATTGCTTTAGCACTATAATATGACTAGAAAATTGAAAGTTGAAGGTTATGATAATTTATTAAGAGATTTAAACTCTAATGCAATTATTAATGGTTCTAATACTGATTTTAAAATATATATGGCTAGAGCGAGAGCAAGAGAAAAACAAGGCGATCAAATTAGAGATACCGTAAAGGAAATAAATACTTTGAAAGCAGAATTGAGAGAAATTAAAAATTTATTAAAAGAGGTTATTAACAAATAATGGCAATAAGATCAGTAGCAACAACAGATACTTTAGAAACGTTTAGAACAACGTTCAATAATCTTGGTACAGATGTAGGTGATTTAAGTGGTTTAAGTACAACGAATCAATCAACAATTGTTGGTGCTATAAATGAAGTTTTAACTTCTACATTTAGTTTTACTTTAAGAGATGAAACATCTACAACACAGGTGATATCTGCTAATGATACTATGAGTGTTTTAGGTGATTCGAATATTACCGCAACTGTGTCAGCAGAAGATAGTTTGACAATAACTCTTAATAGTACAATATCAGGTTTAACTAGTGTGTCTTCTACGACATTAACCGACGGAACCGCCACTTTAACGGGTGGTTCAATGACAGGTTTGACTAGTTTAGATAGTGCGGCAATTACAATAAATAGTGTAAGTGTTGCAACGACACCTTTTGCGATTGCTCAGGCGATTGCTTTAGGATAATTTTTGAAATATTTTTCGTTATAATAGATTTTACTGATATAAATAACTTATATAAGTCAAAATCTTAAATTAAAAGTTTATATAAATATAAATATAAACAAGTTTTTAAAAAGATAAAGGAATTAAAAAATGGCCAACGATTTTAAAAGAGAAGTTAAAGCAGACGTAGGAACATCTACAGGTGCTTCAGCTGATGCTGTGTACTCTACTCCAGCAGGTGCTGGTTCTACAGCATTAGAATCAATCGTTATCGGTATTTCAGTTTGTAATAAGAATGCTTCCGAAAGAACAGTAGGATTATTTTTAGATAATTACGATGGGACTAATGATGGTTATATCGTAAAAGATTTAAAAATTCCAGGAAACACTACAGTTGAAATTATGTCAGGTAACAAAATAGTATTACAAAACAATGGAACAACTGGCGATGTATTAAGAGCAGAGGCTTCTGTTGGTTCATCAATTGATGTTGTTGCATCAGTTTTAGAAGACGTGTAATATAAATATTAGTATTAAAAAGGAATTTACAAATGGTCCGATACATAAACGCAAAAGATAGACCAACTGAAATAAATGTAAGACAGACTGTTGGTGATGGTTCAAACACTGATTTTACTGTAACTCAAAATTCTACAGTTGATAAAGTGTTAGTAACAGTTAACGGTGTTGCTCAAGCTCCAACAACAGATTATACAATATCAGGTACAACTTTATCTTTTACAACGGCACCAGCTAACAATGATGATATTGTAATAAGGGAGTATCCAGTATAATGACAAAAATAAAACAATCAAATTTAGATTCAACAGTAATTACAGGCCATACAGAAGAAACTACTGTTAATGATTTAGACCAAGTTCTTATTTACGACACTTCTGCTGGCGAATTAAGAAAAATGAAAAGATCAAATTTCATTTTTCAAACACCTGCAATAACATCAATTAGTCCTACACTTATTGATCCAGATGGAAGTACAACAACTACAGTTTCAGTTACAGGTGCTAACATAGAAGACGGTTTCACAGCAACTTGGATAGGTGACGATGGTACAGAATATACTCCAGGTGCAACTACATATACAAATTCAACTTCAATCACAGTAGATACAACAGCTACTATGACAGCGGCAAATTCACCGTACGATTTAAAAATAGTAAATGGTAATGGTATTATCGCTAATGCAACAAACCTTTTAACATTAGACAATCCGCCAGAATTTGCTAATCCAGCAAATACTAATTTAGGTTCAGTACAACCAGGTGCAACAGATTTCTCTGCTTTATCATCTGCGGCAGCTACTGATCCAGATGGAGATACAGTAACACACACAGTAACAGCTGGTTCACTACCAACAGGTATGACAATGGGAACTGATGGTTCTTTTGGTGGTACAGTTGCTGATCCTTTATCAGACCAAGATTTTACTTTTACAGTCACAGCGGCAACAACTAATTATAGTGTTCCAAGACAGTTTGTAATCACTTTAACAAATGCTGCGTTTATGTCAGCAACAGGTGGTACAGTAACAACAGAAGGTGACTTTAAAGTTCACACATTTACATCAGACAGTACTTTTGTAGTAACTGCTGCAGTAGGTCCAGCTAGTTATCCAACATCAGTTGACTATTTCGTATTAGCAGGTGGTGGTGGCGGAAGAGGTGACCACCCTCAAGCTTTCGAAAATGGTGGAGGCGCTGGAGGCGGTGGCTTTAGACTTTCAAATGAACAAGGTCCACTAGGACCATTCACAGGAATGCCTTTAGCAAATCCTACAGGTCTTTCTATAACTTCAGACGGTACTTATCCAGTAACTGTTGGTTCTGGTGGAACAGGTCCTACACAAGGTAGCGAATCAATATTTTCAACAATTACATCAACAGGTGGCGGAGGCCAAGGACACGGATCTGGTAACCCAGGCGGTTCTGGTAGTGGTGGCCACGATAACAAACCAACTGGACTAGGAAATACACCTCCTACATCTCCTCCTCAAGGAAATAATGGTGGTAGTTCAGGTGGTCCAAGAGGAAATAATATGGGCGGCGGCGGAGGCGGCGGCGCTCTAGGTTCTGGAAGTACAGCTCAAGGTGGACCAGGTGGTTCTGCAGGTTATGTACCAAATAGTTGGTTAGGATCAAACGCACCAAGTATTGGTTGGCCTGGACCAGATGGTAATAATAGATATTTTGCTGGTGGAGCTGGTGGCTCTGGTGGAAGCAATGGCCCTGGTGGCGGTGGTGGTGCTGCTAGTGGTGGCTCTTTATCCCCTGCTCCTCCTACAACAGGTTCAGGTGCTGGTGGATCAACAGGTTCTCCATCTACACAAACAACAGGTGGTTCTGGAGTTGTAGTATTAAGGTACAAATTCCAGTAATGAATTTTAAAAGGAGATAAAAAGAATGGCGCATTATGCTAAAATAGGTTTAAACGGTGCAGTGTTATCCACACACGTAGTTGCAGATGAAGTACAACTATTAAATGGTGTTGATAATGAAGAAATGGGTAGAGCATACCTTGAATCAATACACGGTTGGCCAATTTGGAAAAGATTTTCTTTAAATACTAGTAGAGGTGTTCATTATACTGATGATGGAAATGGAACAAGAACTGTCTCTGCCGATCAATCTAAAGCATTTAGAGGAAATGCCGCAGGTAAAGGTGGTTCTTATGATGAAGATAATGATTGTTTTTGGGAACCTAAACCTTATAGGGATTGGGTAAAAGATTTATCTACATATGAGTGGAAAGCACCAGTAGATTTCCCTACAACTACGACTTTTGATGTAGGTGGTGAAACTAGATATTACAATATAACTTGGGACCAAGATAATTCTCAATGGGTGTGTTTAGTAAATAATAAAAAATGGAACCATACTGCTGATCCAAAAGTTTGGATTGATATTTAATAATTAAATTATATTGATGTTTATATTATGGCTTCACATAAACAAATTCTAACTCAACAATTCTTAAAAAAAGAATTATTACCTAGTGAAATTAATGTTGATTGGTCTTTAGTGACCAATCACGTTTTAAAACATTATAATGAAAAATTTATATTTGATAATAATTTAGTCTTTACAAAATATCCTCACTACTATAAAGTTTCTTATCACCAACATCTCGGATGGATTAGTAGATATATTTGTGATAGAGCAGATGAATTAGACAATTTGCAATTAATTCCTCACAACGAAGACCCTATACTAGTTAATGTTCTAAAGAAAGGTCAGTACACACATTTAACACAATTGGTAGATAACTGGAATTTATCTAAATCTTTTGATTATTGTGCCTTGTTAACACTTACTGATACTACAAAAAAATTAGGTAAAAATGATGTTAATGATAATGTGGTAGATGAAAATGACGATAGATGTTTTCTACGTTTTGAATATGACGACAATAGAATAAAAGATTGTTCTTGGAATGCTAGATTAGACTACAAAAATTATATTCTTTACAATTCAACTTTATTACACAGAATTACAGAAAATAAAAGAGATGAAAATATGATAAATCTTTTATTTAGATATCAAATAAAAAGATAAATAGTAATAAAAAAAGGTGAAAAATTATGACAACTGAAATAAAAACTATAACAATAAATGGTGTTGAGTACAACGAAAGCGATTTAAGTGCTGATATAAAAAATACAATTGTTGCTAGAAGTGAAATTCTACAATCAAAAGTAAGGCACGAAATCGAAATGGAAAAAATTGAAGTATTATTGGCACATTATAATAAGAAAATAGAAGAAGAAATTAAAAACATTAAAAAATAATAGATGTCAGCGATAGCAAATCTACAAATAGAACAAGGAACATCTTTCAGTTCTGACGTAACCGTTACAACTGATACAGACGCAGTGTTTGATTTGTCTGGTTATGCGTCTTACGCACAAATGTCAAAAGGATATGCTACATCTCATACAAGAACATCTTTAACTACTTCAAACAACACAGATGAGGGTGTTGTTACTATTAGCTTAACAGCGGCCCAAACCTCTAATTTAGAAGAGGGCCGTTATCTTTTTGATGTTGTTATTGTGAAACTTGAAGACAGCACAGTAACAAGAGTTTTAGAAGGAATTATCACAGTCAATCCTAGAATCTCTACAAATTATTAATTATTTTTGTTATTCTACAACATACTTTAATTATAAATATTAAAAAAATAATAGTTTTATTATAAATATTACTATAAGAGAGATACAACTATGGTCAAAGCTAGGGTAACAACAAGAATCGCAGGAAAACCAGCGAATGTAAGCGTTACTTTACCTTCTAGCCAAAATGTTAAAAATAGTAATTTAAAGTTAAGATTGTTAGGAGATGTAAATGCTTCTACGTTAGAAGATGGTGCTTTGATTCAATATGATGCAAGTTCTGAAAAATTTACAACAAGAAACGAATTAGATACCACAACGGGAACATTAAAGTTCAACGGTGGAAATTTTTAGGGAGAAATAAATGGCAACAATAATTCAGATTAAACGATCAGGCACGTCTGGATCACCTTCCCAACTCGCACAAGGGGAATTAGCATATTCATATCTTGCAGATAATGGATCAAATGGCGGTGATCGTCTTTATATAGGAACAGGTGTCGAAACAGCGGGTGTAGCAGCCAATATAGAAGTAATTGGTGGTGTATATTTTACAGAAAAATTAGATCACGCTTTAGGAACATTAACAGCATCATCAGCAATTCTAGTTGATAGTAATAAAGCAATTGATGAAATCTTTATTGGTAATAACTCAACTACTGGTGGTCAATTAAAATTAAACGAAGGTACCAACAATGGTACAAATTACATTGGATTAAAAGCTCCAAATGCCGTAACAACTTCCACTACTTTCACGTTGCCAGATGGTGATGGAACAAGCGGCCAATTTTTAAAAACTGATGGTTCTGGTAATTTATCATTTAGCACAGTAACGCAAACTCTCTCTATTGCTGCTGATAGTGGTTCAAATGATTCAGTATCAACAGGTGAAACAATAACTTTCTCTGGTGACACAGGTATTACAACAAGTGTAACTGATAACACAATTACAATTGATTTAGATGATACAGCTGTAACTCCAGGTAGTTATGGTTCAGCAACACAAATTCCAACATTCACAGTTGACCAACAAGGTAGATTAACTGCTGCTGGAACTGCTGCGGTTGCAACTACTTTAACTGTTGTTGATGATAGTTCAACATCAACAGGAATTGATCTATTAACAGATTCATTAAAGATTGCTGGTGGAACAGGTATTACATCATCTATTTCAGGTGATACTGTATCTTTAGATATTGATAGTACAGTTGCTACTTTAACTGGTACACAAGAATTAACTAATAAAACGTTAACGTCACCAGTTATTTCAACAATTAGTAATACAGGTACATTGACATTACCTACATCAACTGATACATTAGTTGGTAGAGATACATCAGATACTTTAACAAACAAAATTATTGATAGTGCTTCAAACACATTAACTTTAGATTTATCTGAAGGTACTTTAACAGGTACAATATCTGAATTTAATACAGCATTAAGTGACGCTGATTTTGCGACACTTGCTGGAATAGAAACATTATCTAATAAAACATTAACAGCTCCTAAAATTGCTGATGGTGGTTTTATTGCTGACGCAAATGGTAATGAACAAATTGTATTTAACACAACAGCTTCAGCAGTCAATCAGTTAGAGATAACTAACGGAGATGCTGGAACAGGTGTTACATTATCATCTGCTGGTGATGATACTAACATCAATATTATATTAGACCCTAAAGGTTCTGGTACAGTTGATGTTAATTCAAGTAGAATTACTAACGTATCTGATCCATCTGGTTCTCAGGACGCTGCTACAAAAGCATATGTTGATAGTGTTGCCAATGGTTTAGATGTTAAAGATTCTGTAAGATTTGCTTCAACAGCCAATATTGCTGGAACATATGACAATGGTGCTGGAACAATTACTGCTGGTTCAAACGGTGCTTTATCAATTGATGGTCAAACTCCATCAACAAACGATAGAGTATTATTAAAAGATCAGTCAGACGCTGTTCAAAACGGTTTATATAGAGTTACAACAGTTGGAGATGGTTCAAGTGCTTATGTATTAACAAGAACACCAGATGGTGATGAAGCGATTGAAATTACAGGTGGTGCTTTTGTATTCGTTGAAGAAGGTACAGCTAATGCTGATAACGGTTATGTATTTACACATAACGGAACACCTACACTAGGTTCAACTAATATTACAGTTGCACAATTCTCTGGCGCAGGTCAAATCTCTGCTGGTGATGCGTTATTAAAAACTGGAAATACTTTAGATGTAAGAGTTGATGGAACAACTATCGAAGTAACATCAGATGCATTAAATGTTGTAGATGGTGGTATTGATACTCAACATTTGGCTAATGACGCTGTAACAACTGCGAAAATTACTGACTTAAATGTTACTGCTGCTAAATTAGCAAACACATTAGATTTATCTGGTAAATCAGTAACTCTTGCGAGTGGCGAAATATCAAATAGTGAATTAGCAAACAGTATAATTAATGTTACTACAGATAGTGGTAATAATGATATTGATTTAGGTGATACATTAACTGTAACTGGTGGTGAGGGTATTGATACTTCACAATCAGGTGATACTTTAACAATCACTGCTGAATTAGCAAGTACATCAAATAAAGGTGTTGCTTCATTTAGTTCAGATAACTTTACAGTTACAACAGGTGTTGTTACTGTTACTGAAATTGACGGCGGAACATACGCATAATAATTAGGAGATTATAGTGGCAGCTGTAATTAAATTAAAAAGAAGTACAACAGCTTCTTCAATACCAACTACAAGTGATTTGGCAGATGGTGAAGTTGCTGTTAACATTACTGATAAAAAAATATATCAACGTAATGGTAATGACATTGTTGAAATAGCTAACAATTCTAATTTTTCAAGTGTTAGTGCTAATTTATTACCTGATACTGATAATGCTTATAGTATTGGTTCAAGTACGAATAGTTTTACAGATTTGTTTTTATCTGGTAAACCGAAAAAACAAGTAGATATATTTACTAATTCAGGTGGATTATCTACAGCTGCTGCTGGATTTGTTTTTAGAATAAATACAGAAGCAAAAAATTTTACAGAAGTTTATACTAATTCAGGAGGTTTAGGTTCGCCTGCGATTACATCATCATCAAACTATGATGACAATAATCCAGCTTATCTATTTTAATAAAATATGGCAGAAAAAACACCAATAAGACTAGTATTTACAGACGGTACTCCTACAGGTATAGCTGAATATCAATCAGGTGATACTATTGGAAATTCGTATTTAACTAATTCAGGTTTCACACTTGTAGATACTTCATCTACATCAACAACTATTTCTTTAGGTGAAACATTAAAAATAGCAGGTAGTGGTGGTGTTACAGCAACATTAAGCGGTGATACATTAACAATTGCTGTTGATGGTTCTATCGTTACAGAAAATTCAAATGATATATTAACAAACAAAACAATAGATAGTGCTTCAAACACATTAACTTTAGATTTATCAGAAGGTACTTTAACTGGTACAACTGCTGAATTTAATTCAGCATTATCAGACGCAAATTTTGTAACACAAGATGGTTCTGGTAATGTAACAATTTCTGGTAACTTAACAGTAAGTGGCACAACAACAACTATTAATACAGAAACCATTAATTTAGCTGACAATACAATTCTTTTAAATTCTAACGCTACAGGTTCTGCTTCAGAAAATGGTGGTATTGAAATAGAACGTGGTGATGATGCAAATAAAACATTAATATGGAACGAAACAACTGATAAGTGGACTGTCGGTTCAGAAACATTTGTTGCTGGAACATTTGAAGGTGCTTTAACAGGTAACGTAACAGGTAATGTCACTGGTAACGTAACAGGTGATTTAACAGGTAACGTAACAGGTAATGTCACTGGTAACGTAACAGGTGATGTAACAGGTAATGCTGATACGGCAACCACTTTAGAAACAGCAAGAACAATCGCTGGTCAATCATTTAATGGTAGTGCTGATATAACTATTGCTTCAACAGATTTATCAAATACAAGTGATATAGTATTATTAACTTCTACACAAACCTTAACAAATAAAACATTAACAACTCCTGTTATTTCATCAATCTCAAATACAGGTACGTTAACATTACCTACATCAACTGATACATTAGTTGGTAGAGATACGACTGATACACTAACGGGTAAAACAATTAATACTGCTTCTAACACAATCACAGTTGTTGAGGCAGATATTTCAGATTTACAATCTTATATACTTGCTGACAGTACCGATACTTTAACAAATAAAACATTTGACGCAAATGGTACAGGTAACTCTATTACAAATTTAGAAGTTGCTGATTTTGCTTCTGGCGTTTTAGATACTGATTTAACAAGTGTATCTGCTAGTGATAATACTCTTGCTTCAGCAAAAGCAATTAAAACTTATGTTGACAGTCAAGTTACAGCACAAGATTTAGATTTTTCAGCTGACACTGGTGGAGCATTATCAATAGATTTAGATAGTGAGTCACTTACAGTTTCTGGTGGAACAGGTATTAGTACATCAGGTGCAACAAATACAATAACGGTTACGTTAGATGATACAGCTGTTTCTGCTGGAAGTTATGGTTCAGCAACAGAAATACCTACATTTACTGTTGATGCTCAAGGTAGATTAACTGCTGCTAGTACAACTTCAGTTGCAACAAACTTAACAGTTGCAGATGATAGTTCAACTAATGCAACAATATCTCTTTTAACAGATACACTTACAGTTAAAGGTGGAACTGGTTTAACAAGTAGTATTGTCCAAGATACTATTACTTTTGATTTAGATGACACTGCAGTAACTCCAGGTTCATATGGTTCGTCAACAGCGGTACCTCAAATAACTGTAGATCAACAAGGAAGAATTACATCTTTAAGTACAGCTGCTATTAGTACATCATTTACACTTGACGCTGATAGTGGAACACCTGATACATTTAATACAGGAGATACACTAACAATTTCTGGTACAGCAAATGAAATAGAAACTGCTGTTACCGACAACACGATTACAATAGGATTACCGAATGATGTTACAATAGGTAATGATTTAACAGTAACAGGAAATCTAACTGTAAATGGAACAACCACAACAGTTTCAACAACTAATACAACAGTTTCAGATCAATTGCTTGAATTAGGAAATGGTCGTACAGGTTCAGCTACAGGTGACGCTGGTATTATTATTGAAAGAGGTGACGACAATAATGTATTTTTAGGATATGATGAGTCGGAAGATGAAGTAGTATTTGGAACAGGTACATTTACTGGTTCAAGTACAGGTAATTTATCAATAACAAATGCTAATATTAGAGCGGCTGATGTTACAGCAACAGGAGCTTTAGATGTTTCTGGCGCTTCTACATTAAGAGGTAATGTTACTTTAGGAGTTAATTCAGGTGACTCTACCGAAGATACAATTACTGTTAATGGTAGATTTATTTCAAATTTAGAACCATTAAATAATATTACATATGATTTAGGTTCACCAAATAGAAGATGGAGAGATTTATACTTATCAGGCAATACGATAGATATTGGTGGTGCAACTATCTCTGGTGATGGAACAGGACAAATTTTAATTTCGGCTACAGGTGCCACTTTACCAACAGGATCAAAAGTTGGAGAAGATAGTATAGCATCCGCTGATGCGGCTACAGGTGCTGCTGTTAGAAATGTACCATTTTTCACAAATGCTGGTGGATTAGTTACGGCCGCTAGATCATTTAAGTTTTCAGCAGGTACAACATCTACAGTATTTACTCAAAATCAAACATTTACTTTAGCAAATGGTAGCAATCAAACTGGAGTAACTTTATTTGAGTTTTAAGGACAAAAACATTATAAATAGAGATAGGAGAATAGAAGAATTATGGCAGCAAAAGTACCAATAAGAACAGTCTTTGATGGAGATGGAAACGCTACAGGATTAGCGGAATTTCAATCAGGTGAATTTGTAGGTTTAGCTTACGGTGGTCTAGGTGCCTCTTTAAGTTTAGGAACAGCAGGTCAGGTATTAAAAGTAAATTCGGGTGCAACAGCATTGGAATTTGGAAATGTTGAGGCTGTTCTAAACATAGATGGAATGACCGATGGGTCAGGAACAACACTTGTAGATGGTGATAAATTTGCTATTTCAGATGGTGGTACTGAAAAATATGTACTAGCAAGTGATATACAAACATACATTGAAGGTTCAGCTTTGAACGTAACAGGTTCACTTCAAGTAAATGGTGCTGATGTTTCTACTAAACCTTTCGCTATCGCACAAGCTATCGCATTAGGTTAATCCATATTTCTTCATCTCATTATAAAAGGAATATGGTGAATGGCAAACCCTAATACTAGAGAAACATTAAAACAATACGCTTTACGAAGACTAGGAAAACCTGTCATTGAAATTAACGTTGACAATGACCAACTAGAAGACCGACTTGACGAGGCGTTACAATTTTATGCTCAATTTCACTATGAGGGTATAAGAAGAACATATCTAAAATATAAATTAACAGCTGCCGACAAATTAAGATTAAAAAATCCTACACAATCATCAGAAGTTGCCACTGATATAGCATCAGGCAACACAACTACTTGGTACGAGCAAAACAATTATCTATCTGTACCTGATACTGTTTTAGCAGTCACAAACATTTTTTCTTTTTCTGATAAAGCCAATATGAATATGTTTGATGTTAGATACCAATTAAGATTAAACGATTTATATGATTTTGCTTCTACATCAGTTATAAACTATGATATGGTTTTAAGACATTTGGACTTTTTAGACCAGATTTTAGTAGGTAAGAAACCAATAAGATTTCAACAACACGATAATAGATTATATATTGATATGGATTGGACTAATGATTTGACTGAAGATGAGTTTTTAATTATAGATTGTTATAGAAAATTAGATCCAGCAACATATACTGATGTATTTAATGATATATGGTTGAAAAGATATACAACTGCCTTAATTAAAAAACAATGGGGACAAAATTTGAGTAAGTTTGATGGCGTTACTATGATAGGTAATGTAACTTTAAACGGAACAAAAATTATGCAAGAAGCTGAGGCTGATATTGAAAAATTAGAAAAAGAAATCAGAGATACATACGAAACTGCACCAGCAATAATGGTAGGATAATGATATGCCAGTTAACCATTATTTTCAAAACGGTAACGGCATAGGAAACACAGCCGAACAAAGATTACACGAAGATTTAATCATAGAAGGTTTAAGACAATATGGTCATATGGTATATTACTTACCAAGATCAATTGTAAATAAAGACATTATATTAGGTGAAGATGTTGCAAGTAGATTTGGTGATGCATTTCCAATAGAAGCATACTTTGAAACGGCGGAGGGTTTTGCTGGTCAACAAGAATTAATTAATAAGTTTGGACTAGAAATTAGAGAAGATACTACTTTTATGATTTCTAAAAGAAGATTTGAATTATTAGTAGATCAAAAAGCAACACTTGTAAAAGAAGGAAGACCTAATGAAGGTGATATTATATATCTTCCTTTGATGAATAGTTTTTTTGAAATATTATTTGTAGAAGATCAACAACCATTTTTTCAATTAGGAAATTTACCTGTATATAAATTAAAAGTAACTAGATGGGAATACAGTAGTGAAGAATTAGACACAGGTGTTGGAGTTATAGACGCAGCAGAAGATACTTACTCACTAAATCAAACAGCATTCCAAATTGATTTAGAAAATGAAGATGGTTCTTTATTGTTAGAACACGATAGAGCAGATGGTCAATCTAATTATCTAATATTAGAAAGTTACGACATAGGAACACAATCTGCATATGCTGATAATGATGATTTTGAGAGTGAAGCAGGATTTAATACTGAAACCACTTTAGATGATATTTTAGACTTTTCTGAAAGTAATCCTTTTGGTGAACCAGGAGATTTTAATTAATGTTTAATAATTATTTTTACAATCAAGGTATGAGAAAATTGACCGTTGCATTTGGTACAATTTTCAATAATATTCAAGTAAAGAAACGATCAGGGGATAGTACCATACAAAGTATTAGAGTTCCTCTAGCTTATGGTCCTAAAGAAAAATTTATGGTTAGATTGGATCAACAGTCTAGTTTAGAAAATAGAGAGTTTGCGATAACATTACCAAGAATGGGATTTGAAATTTCAGGTATTGCTTATGATGGTGGCAGAAAATTAACAAGAATACAAAAATATAGAACAGTAAAAACAGGAAGTACAGAAGTTACTAATTATAATTATACACCTGTTCCTTATAATATAAGTTATAAACTATATGTTTTTACAGCAAACGCTGAAAATGGTTTACAAATAGTAGAACAAATTTTACCATATTTTCAACCTGATTATACAGTAACATTAAACTTGATACCTGAAATGGGAATAAAAAGAGATGTTCCTATTATATTGACAGATGTAAGTTATGAAGACACTTACGATGGTGATTTTACTACAAGAAGAGCAGTAACTTATACTTTAAGTTTTACAGCAAAAACTTATTTATTTGGTCCTCCATATACTTCAAAAGTTATCAAAGAAACACAAGCAGACACATATAGTGATACTACGGCAACAGCAAGAGAAAGTAGAGTTACTGTTGTTCCTGATCCATTAAGTGCAGATGCAGATGATGATTTTGGATTTACAACAACAATAAGTGTATTTGATGATGGTAGATCATATAATCCTACAAAAGATGGTGATGAATAACTAGTATAAATAATCTTATTATATTATGGAAACTTTTATATATCAATATTTTTTAGAAGACCTGAGTCTTTGCGATCAACTTATAGACTATCATAAAAAACACGAAGAATATAAATCCGTAGGATCCTCTAATTTTGGTGTAGATAAAAGTATAAAAGATTCGACAGATGTAGCAATTTTTAATTCTTCTAACAATTCAGCAATACAAAAATATTTTAAAGAATTGAGTAAAGGTACTCAATCATATATTGACAAATATAATTTATATGGATTGTATCATACTTTAGATGCAACTATAATACAACATTATGCTCCTGGTGGTGGTTATAAAAAATGGCACTGTGAAAGAGATAACGCAGCATTATCCAGTGGTTCAATAATGTATAATAGAGCTTTAGTTTTTATGACATATTTAAATGATGTTACAGATAAAGGAGAAACTGAATGGTTATATCAAAATATAAAAATACAACCTAAAAAGGGATTAACTGTTATCTGGCCTACAGATTTTACTCACACACACAGAGGTATAGTTTCACCAACACAGGAAAAATATATTATAACAGGATGGTTACATATGTGTCATTATGATTATAGAGGAGATAGGAGATAGATAAATAACGATATGAATTTAAAAAATTATTATTACTATTATGAAGCAGCATTACCTCAAAAATTTTGTGATGATGTTATAAACACAGGAAAACAGCAACAAGCTCAAATGGCTGTAACAGGTAGCAGTGAAGGAAGAAAAGATTTGACTGCTAAAGAAATAAACAATATACAAGAAAAAAGAAAATCAGAAGTTGTTTGGTTAAACGATCAGTGGATTTATAATACAATACACCCTTTCATACACGATGCTAATGAAAAAGCTGGTTGGAATTTTCAATGGGATTTTTCAGAAAGTTGTCAATTTACAAAATATGGTTTAGGACAATACTATGGCTGGCATTGTGATAGTTGGGAAGAACCCTATAATGCTCCTGATAATCCAAATACAAATGGTAAAATAAGAAAATTATCCGTAACAATTTCGTTAAATGATCCGTCCGAATATGAAGGTGGTAATTTACAATTTGATTTTAGAAATCAAGTTGATTGGGAAAGACACAAAAACGCTTCAATAAATACCTGTACACAAATAAGACCTAGAGGGTCGATAATAATTTTTCCTAGTTTTGTATGGCATAGAGTATCTCCTGTTGTAAAAGGAACAAGATATTCTTTAGTGTTATGGAATTTAGGACAACCTTGGAGATAGTATGGAATTTGATTTTCAAAAAGACAATATAACAATAATTAGAAAAGCAATAGAACCTAAAGTTGCAGAGTTTGTTTATAATTATTTTTTAATGAAAAGACAGGTACATAGTATATTTTCTAAATACAACTATATATCAAAATTTAATAATGATTGGGGTTATTATAGCGACCCTCAAGCACCTAATACCTACTCTCATTATGCTGATATTGCTATGGAAACATTATTGTTGTTGTGTCATAATATTATGGAAAAAACAACAGGATTAGAATTAACTCCAACATATTCATATGCTCGTATCTACAAAAAAGGTGATGTATTAGAAAGACATAAAGATAGATTTAGCTGTGAAATATCAACCACAATGTTTTTAGGTGGAGATAAATGGCCTATTTTTATAGAACCATATAAAAATATAGGAACACCTAGCGAAGGATATCCTGGAACTACAGACAATAAAGGATTATCTGTAGATATGGATCCAGGAGATATGTTAGTTTATAAAGGAAATATTTTAGAACATTGGAGAGAAAAATTTGAAGGAAATGATTGTGCTCAAGTTTTTTTACATTATAATAATAAAAAAACTCCAGGAGCTGAGGAAAATATGTTTGATACAAGAGAACATTTAGGCTTACCTAATTATTTTAAAAAAAACATATAATAAATAATTATTATGAGTAAATTAGAAGATAGAGTCAATGAAATTTTAGGTGTTGAAAAAGAAAAACCTAAAGAAGAACCTAAGCCACAGGTTCCAATTGTTCCTAGAACTGAAAATAAAAATAAAGCTGACATTGATAATGACTACGATTATAGTAGAGAAAATTATTATAATCTAATAGAAAAAGGACAAGAAGCAATAGAAGGCATATTAGATATTGCCAGAGAAGGACAACACCCAAGAGCTTATGAAGTTGCTGGTCAATTAATTACAAATGTTGCTAATACAGTTGATAAGTTACAAGACTTACAAAAAAAATTAAAAGATTTAAAAGAATTACCAAAAACAGCAAGTCCTCAAATTAAAAATGCCTTGTTTGTTGGTTCTACTGCTGAGTTACAAAAGATGTTAAAGAATAAAGATGAAAATACTAAAAGCAAAAACATCACACCCGAAAAAGAAGATATTAAAGATAAGTGATATAAGTTATATTAAATACTACGAAGAAAACGAAGTTTACTTACAAGATTTATCAAAAAAATTTAATATGATAAATGCTATAGAAGTAGAACAAAGACATATTTCAAAAACACCTAGAATGGGTGCTCTAGGAATCCCCTATATAGAAAAGAGGTATACAGTTTTAAAAGGAAATCAAAGAATTACTTTAGCGAAAAAGTTAGGGTATACACATATAGAAGGAATTATTGTAAATGATTAAAAATCAAATATTAGTATATGATGATATTGTACCAGAAAAGTTACAAGACGAAATAGAACAAGTTTTACTAGGACCAGATTTCCCTTGGTATATGTCGTGTCATAAAGATGAAAAAGGTAATTTTCAAACAAGTGATTATTCGCAAGGTAAAAAATTTGAACACAATAAAAATGTACAAGATATAGGACAGCTAGTACATACGTTTATGAGAATTAATGAAAATAATTTAACTGTAAGATCACCTTATTTTAATTTTATTTTAAGTGTGTTGGAACTGACTGTAAGTAAACATAATTTAAAAAATGTTTTGGTTAAAAGAATCAAGTCAAATATGAAACCAAGTTCTTCATTATTAAATGAAGATAGTTTTGGAATACCTCATAAGGACTATGATGATGAACATTTTGTTTTGTTGTATTACGTAAATGATAGTGACGGCGATACTGTAATATTTGATAATGAAAAAGATTTAAATATAATAAAAAGTGTAACTCCAAAGAAAGGAAGAATTTTACTATTTGATGGAAAGTTTTATCACGCAGCTGGTAATCCTATTTCAAGTAATTATAGAGCAGTAGTAAATTACGATTTTACAGCAGATGAGTAATACAGACGCTTATTTAGGTAATCCTAATCTTAAAAAAGTAAATACTCCACAAGAGTTTACAAAAGAACAGATTATAGAATTTCAGAAATGTGCTGATGATCCTTTATACTTTATGGAAAAGTATATAAAAATTGTATCACTTGATGAAGGTCTTGTACCTTTTAAGATGTATGACTTTCAAAAAAATATTGTTCGTACCATACACGATAATAGATTTACCATTTGTAAACTTCCAAGACAATCAGGTAAATCTACAACAACAATATCATATCTATTACACTATGCTTTATTTAACGCTAATTCAAATATCGCTATACTTGCGAACAAATCATCTACTGCGAGAGATATATTAGGAAGACTTCAACTTGCTTATGAAAATTTACCTAAATGGTTACAACAAGGTGTAATCAATTGGAACAAAGGTAATATAGAGTTAGAAAACAAATCAACGATTGTGGCAGCGGCGACTTCAAGTTCCGCTATTCGAGGAGGTTCATTTAATATTATCTTCCTTGACGAGTTTGCTTTCGTACCAGCAACAATCGCAGAACAATTTTTTAATTCAGTATATCCTACAATATCAGCTGGTAAAAACACAAAGATGATAATTGTATCTACTCCACACGGAATGAATCTATATTACAAGTTATGGACAGATGCTGAAAATCGTAGAAACGATTATGTTCCTATAGAAGTACATTGGTCAGAAGTTCCTGGTAGAGATGAAAAATGGAAAGAACAAACAATTAGAAACACATCGCCAGAACAATTCCAACAAGAATTTGAGTGTGAGTTTTTAGGTTCCGTAAATACTTTAATAAATCCTAAAAAGATAAGAACAATGGCATATATGAAACCATTAATTTCTAATAACGGTTTAGACGTATTTGAAAAACCTATAAATGGACATACTTATGTTTGTACAGTTGACGTTGCCAGAGGTGTTACAAAAGATTATTCTGCGTTTATTGTATTTGATGTTACTCAAATGCCTTGGAAAATTGTTGCTAAATATAGACACAATGAAGTTAAGCCTTTATTGTTTCCAAATATAATAGAGAAGACTTGTAAAGCATATAATAAAGCGCACATATTGGTAGAGGTAAACGATATAGGTGCTCAAATATCTGACGCTTTACAATTTGAGCTAGAGTATGATAATCTTTTAATGACTTCTCAAAGAGGTCGTGCTGGTCAAATATTAGGAATAGGATTTAGTAAAAGAGGTTCTAATTTAGGTGTTAGAATGACTAAACAAGTTAAAAAAATAGGTTGTTCAAATATCAAAACAATAATTGAATCTGATAAGGTTATTGTAAATGATTTTAACATCATAGAAGAAATGTCAACTTTTTCTCGTCAACATAATTCGTTTAAAGCAGAAGAAGGGTGTAATGATGACTTAATGACTTGTTTGATACTATTTGGTTGGCTGTCAAATCAACCGTATTTTAAAGAATTAACAAATTTAAATATACGTTCACAGTTATATGAGGAACAACAAGGTATAATAGAACAAGATATGGCACCTTTTGGTTTTGTAGATGATGGTATTAATACTGAAGAAGAACAACCTTTTAGTGATGAATATGGACAAGTATGGTATCCAGTGACACGTAGAGGCGAATAATAGTACAAATTTAAGGACTTATAAATAATAGTAATGAAAAATGTTTAACTATGGGCGTATGAATAATACGATTATTGAGATATATTAAAAGAAAAAATGTTTAAATTAGCTAATTTTTAATAAGGAGAAACCTAAATGGCATTTCAAGTATCACCAGGTGTTCTCGTACAAGAAAGAGACCTAACAAGAATTATTCCTGCAGTATCAACAAGTGTTGGTGCTTTCGCTGGTCAATTCACACAAGGTCCGTTAGATGAAATAGTAAGCATTACAAGTGAACAAGAGTTAGTATCTTTATTTGGGAAACCAAATTCAACAAACTATGAACAATGGTTTTCTGCTGCTAACTTTCTACAATATTCTAATGCGCTTAGAGTCGTACGAGCAACAAATAGTAGTTTAACAAATGCGAATACTACAGGTAGTAGCATTTTGATAGAAAATACAACTGACTACCAAGATAACTATGCAACAGGTCAAGCAAACGTAGGTAACTTCACAGCAAGAACAGCTGGAGCTTGGGGTAACAGTTTACAAGTTGCCACTTGTGCTACAGCAACAGCATACGAACAAAGCGGTGTAACAACTGTTAACGATGCAACAACTGCTGTGGGAGACACTACAATTGTTTTAGACGATTCATCAGACATCAATGTCGGTGACATAGTAAACTTTGCAGAGTCAGGCGGTTACGAATATAGAGTAACTGATAACAATACAGGCACAAATACAATTACATTTGTAAGAAAAGAAACAGGTACAGGTGGTTTACATACTGCAGTAGCTGATACTTCAAGTGTAAGAAGAAGATGGAGATATTATGATCTCGTTTCTGGTGCTCCAGGAACTTCACCTTTCGTATCTGATAGATCAGGTTCGAATGATGAAATACACATAATCGTTGTTGACGAAGATGGTGGTATTTCAGGTGTTCCAGGAGAAGTGTTAGAAGTTTTTGATTCAGCATCAAAAGCAGCAGACGCTAAATCACCGCAAGGAGAGTCTAATTATTATCCAACTGTAATTTACAATAAATCACAATACATCTATTGGACAGATCATAACGCATCTGGTTCAAATTGGGGAAACAACGCAAGTGGAACATCTTTCACAGCAGTAGATACTCCAACATTAGAGTCTTTATCAGCAGGTTCTGACGGATCAGCTGTTACTGACGCACAACTTAAAACAGCGTATGAAAAATTCCAAGACGCTGAAACAGTTGATGTTGGTTTAATAGTTGCTGGTACTTGTTCTGCGACACACATTGATAATCTTATCACAATTGCTGAACAAAGAAAAGATTGTGTTGCATTCGTATCACCAGAAAGAAATGATGTAGTCAATGTTGCTAATTCAACAACGCAAACATCAAACGTAACAGCGTTCTATTCAACAGTTAGATCAAGCTCATACGTTTTCTTTGATAGTGGTTACAAATATATGTACGACAGATATAACGATACATATAGATTTGTTCCATTAAACGGAGACATTGCGGGATTATCAGCAAGAACAGACTTAATTGCTGACTCTTGGTTCTCACCAGCAGGTTTGAATAGAGGAACAATTAGAGGAGCTGTTAAATTGGCTTACAATCCTAATAAAACTGAAAGAGATGACTTATATAGAAGTAGAATCAATCCTGTGGTAACTTTCCCAGGTCAAGGTACTGTTCTATTTGGTGACAAAACTGGTCTTTCTGCGCCATCTGCATTTGACAGAGTAAACGTAAGAAGATTGTTTATCACTTTAGAAAAAGCTATCTCAACTGCGTCTAAATTCCAATTGTTTGAACTAAATGACGAATTTACTAGAGCGAACTTTAGAAATATCGTTGAGCCGTTCTTACGAGAGGTACAAGGTCGTAGAGGTATCACAGACTTTTTAGTAGTGTGTGATGAAACTAACAATACAGGTGATGTAATTGATAGAAATGAATTTGTTGCTGAAATCTTTGTGAAACCAGCAAGAAGTATCAACTTTATCACATTATCATTTGTAGCAACCAGAACTGGTGTTTCCTTCGAGGAAGTCGCTGGGTAATTTTAGAAGAGGAGAATAAAAAATGGCAAACATTAATGACTTCAAAGCTAAACTTGCTGGCGGTGGCGCAAGAGCCAATCAGTTTAAGGTAACAATGCCTTTTCCTGGTTACGCACAAGTTGGTGGAGAAATAGAAGAACTTGCATTCTTATGTAAATCAACAGTTATTCCAGCGATGTCAGTTGGTACGGTTAACGTAAATTTTAGAGGCCGTGCAATTAAAATCGCAGGTGACAGAACATTTGCAGATTGGAATGTAACAGTTATTAACGACACAAACTTTAAATTGAGAAATGCTTTCGAAAGATGGCAAAATGGTATTAACAATATGTCAGATAACGAAGGATTAACAAATCCTGCGGATTATCAAGTGGACGCATTCGTTGACCACCTTGACAGAAATGGTAATACTATTAAATCCTACACTTTAAGAGGATTGTTCCCAACTAATATTGCGGAAATCCCTTTAAGTTATGATACGGTAGATGCTGTAGAAGAATTTGCTGTAACATTTGGATACCAATTCTTCGAAACAAATACCACTACTTAAAAACTTATATAAGTAGTAGTAGAAAAAGAGGAAATAAATTATGAACTTGTTTGGGTTTTCGATAACTCGTCAAAAGACGGAAACAGATCCAAGACAAAACTTCAGTATACCCGTAGCGGACGATGGTGCATCAACTGTCGCTTCCGCTGGGGGTTACTTTGGTCAGTACTTGGATTTAGAAGGTAACGCTAAAAATGAAGCGGACCTTATTAGAAGATATAGGGAAATATCACTACACCCTGAATGTGATACAGCAATTGAGGATATAGTCAATGAGGCAATTGTTGTTAATGAAAATAAAGATTCGGTATTACCTGATCTAACAAACTTACCATATGGAAAAGATGTAAGAAGAAAAATAGAAGATGAATTTAAGAATATTCTTCTATTGATGAACTTTAATACTAAAGGCCACGACATTTTTAGAAGATGGTATGTAGATGGCCGTATCTATTATCAAAAAATTATTAATAGAGAGAATCCTAAAGAAGGTATCAAAGAATTAAAATACATTGATCCTAGAAAGATTAAAAAAATTAGAGAGATCAGAAAAGGTCGAACTAATATGGGAGCAATGGATATTGTACAAGATATACAAGAATACTATGTATTCAATGAAAGAGGAATATCTGGTGCAACACAAGCAGCTGGTATTAGAATAGCAGCAGATACAATTGCCTTTTGTGGCTCTGGTATGGTAGACCAAAATAAAAATATGGTCTTGTCTTATTTACATAAGGCAATCAAACCTGTCAATCAGTTAAGAATGATTGAAGACGCTGTGGTTATTTACAGAATAGCTAGAGCACCTGAAAGAAGAATATTCTACATTGATGTAGGTAATTTACCTAAAGTAAAAGCAGAACAGTATTTAAGAGATACAATGGCAAGATATAGAAATAAACTTGTTTATGACGCTTCTACTGGTGAGATAAGAGATGACAGAAATTACTTAAATATGTTAGAAGACTTTTGGTTACCTCGTAGAGAAAACGGCAGAGGAACTGAAATTTCTACACTTCCTGGTGGTCAAAATCTTGGTGAAACAGGCGATATAGAATATTTCCAAAAGAAATTATATCGTTCTCTAAATGTTCCTATTAGTAGATTAGAGTCTTCTCAAGGTTTTAATTTAGGAAGAGCGGCTGAAATTAGTAGAGATGAATTAAAATTTACTAAATTCGTAGGTAGATTAAGAAAGAAGTTTACGGAACTATTTAATGATCTTTTAAAAACTCAATTAGTTTTAAAAGGTGTTATAGCTGAAGAAGATTGGCCAACTATAATGGCACATTTAAATTATGATTTCGTACAAGATGGACACTTTGCTGAGTTGAAAGAAAGTGAAATGTTAAAAGATAGAATAATGTTAGCTGATAGTATGAGAGATTACATAGGTAAATATTTCTCACACAACTATATTAGAAAAAATATTTTAAAACAATCAGATAGGGAAATTGAAGAAATGGATAAACAAATAAAAAGTGAACAGACAACAATGGAACCCGATCAACAGAATCTAAACCAAGAACCAAAGTTAGATTCAAGTATATAAAAGGAGATAAAAAATGAGTGAACACACAAAAAATTTTGTAGACCTAGTAGCAAACGGAAGTAGTGCTGAAGCTGGTGACGCATTTAAAGATGCATTAAGAAATAAAGTTGCGTCTGCGTTAGATAATAAAAGAGTTGAATTAGCTGGAACTTTGTTTCAAGCACAATCTTTTAGTGATCCAAAACCAGAGGTATTATCGCCATCTACTGAAACTGTTCCACCTGAAATGAAAGTAGATGTGGCAGAACCTGAAGCTGTAACAAATGTTGCACCTGATGTGGGAGTTGAAGGTGGTGAACAAAATTAGTAATTTATTTAAAGATAAAAAGTCTTTAGATACAGAAACTTTTAACAGTCTTACACCTGTGATGAAAGAAGCAGTTGAAGATATGTTTAAGATTATTGAAAATAAAGGTAATCTTTTAGTCAACATAGAAAATGCTGTTGAAAAGATTGCCGAATTTCATAATGTAGATAAAAAAGAATTATATCAATATATTGAAAAAGAAACAAACAAACAATTAGGAGTGTAAAGGAACAATGGCTATAACAACAAAGATATTATCTGATACAAAAACACACGCCAAAGTATTACTCACTTTTGATAATGACAGCACAACTACAGCTGCTGCTGTTGATGCAAGTGCGTTAAGTGGGCATGCGAATGGCGCAAAACTACACATTACTCATATTAATTATGGGATAACAGGTAGACTAAAATTAGAATTTAAAGGTGCTTCAGCAGATGTTGAAGCGATAAACTTATCTGGCGCAGGTGTTTATTATGGCGCTGTAATTAAAAATACAGCAACAAATACAACTGCAACTGGTGGTGATATTGAAGGTATTACAGCTGGTGCAAGCGGATATGCTTTATTAACATTACAAAAAATAGATATGGGTGAAAATAACTAATGGCTGATGTAGTTACAACACAAACAATAGCTGATACATCTGGAGCAAAATATGTAGTCAAGCTGACCAATTTTTCTGATGGTACAGGTGAAACAGATGTAACAAAAGTAGATGCTTCTGAAACAACTTTTATGACAGAAGATGGTAATAGAAAGATTAGTAAAATATGGTTTTCTATTAATTCATCTAACTCGAAATCAGCTGTTGAATTAAAATGGGCGGGAGCAACTAATGCTACAGCACTATTTTTAAACGGTCAAGGTTATTGGGATTTAAGAACAGCGGGAGATGAAATTCCAAATAACGCAACAACGCCTACTGGTGATGTATTATTAAGTACAAAAAATTTTGCCAGTGGGGATAACTATTCATTGGTTATAGAGTTTAGATAACTTATAAATATAGGTAGAGAGAAAAAACTATGAAATTAATTAGAGAAGAAGTATCAGACGCAGAATATATCGTTGAAGAAAACAACGGTAAAAAAGAATATAAAATTAAAGGTATTTTTTTACAATCTGACATTAAAAATAGAAACGGTAGAGTATATCCGAATGATATTTTAATGAAAGAAGTAACAAGATATAATGCGGAATTTGTTAATAAAAATAGAGCGTTTGGTGAATTAGGCCATCCAGATGGACCTACAGTTAACCTGGAAAGAGTATCACATATGATTAAAAAACTCTATCCAGAAGGAAAAAATTTTATTGGTGAAGCGAAAATTATGGATACACCTTATGGAAAGATTGTGAAGAATTTGATTGATGAAGGCGCTAAACTAGGAGTTTCAAGTAGAGGTATGGGTTCAATTGAATCCAAAATGGGAAGTAATTACGTAGGTAAAGACTTCTATCTTGCCACTGCGGCAGATATCGTTGCAGATCCGTCTGCGCCAGATGCCTTTGTAGAAGGTATTATGGAAGGCAAAGAATGGGTATGGAACAATGGTGTGTTAGTAGAACAAGATGTTGCTGCTTGGAAAAAAGAACTTATTAAGACTAAAAAAATCGAAATGGCAGAGAAAAAAGCCCAGATTTTTGAAGATTTTTTAAGAAAAATATAGTTTAAAGGAATTATAATTTATAAATATCTAATAACAAAGAGATAAAAAGAAATTAATTCGAATTAATTACAAAAGGAGACTTCTCAATGGCTACAGAACAAAATAAAGAAGTTATGGATAAAGAGCAAGAAGTTAAAAAGGAAGAAGTTGCTACTGAAGCAACTGCTAATCCTATGGCTGACGCTCCTAAGAAGAATGCTGTAGCAGCTGAGCCTTCGCATATTGCCAAAATGGCAGACCACGAAGACTTAGGACAAGCGGTTACTAAACCGACTGACAGCAATCCTGACGCTTCTAAAAATGTAAAACAAGTTTCTGGAGATCCTCAACAAAAATCACAAGGTGCTGCTGACGCAATGCAAGCTGTGAAAAAAGAGGAAAAAGAAACTAAAGAAGACGATAAAGAAATTTCAAAAGAAGCTATGCACGATTCTAAAGAAGACGAAAAGAAAAAAGAAGAAGGCTATGGCAAAATGAAAAAAGAAGAAATAGATTTATCTGATGACGTTAAAGCTTTAATCGGTGATGACGAATTAACCGAAGAATTTAAAGACAGAGCGAAAACTGTTTTTGAAGCAGCAGTTAAAACAAGAATTAACGAAGCTGTGGAAAGAATGGAAGCAGAGTATTCTGACAAACTCAAAGAAGAAGTTGATACTGTAAAAGGTGAAATTGTTGAAAAAGTTGACTCATACTTGAACTACGTAGTTGAAGAATGGTTAAAACAAAACGAAATCGCTATCGAAAGAGGTATCAAAGGCGAAATCGCAGAGGACTTTATTACTGGTCTTAAAAAATTATTTGAAGATCACTACATAAGTGTACCTGACGAAAAATTTGATGTGTTAGAAGATCAAGCTAAACAAATAGACGAGCTTAAAGATAAACTTAATGAGCAAGTTGAAAAAAATGTTGAACTTAACAATAAAGTTGGTTCTTTAACAAGACAAGACATTGTTGACGAAGTTGCATCTGATTTAACAGATACAAACAAAGAAAAGTTTAACAAATTAGCTGAAGAAGTAGAATACTCTAATGCTGATGAATTTAAAAAGAAAGTATCAACTATTAAAGAGTCATACTTTTCTAAAGAAAACAAAATTTCATCTGAAAATGAAATTGATAATGTTGATTCAAGCGAACAAGCTCCTGAATTATCAGGCGTTATGGAAACTTATGCAAGCATTATTAGTAAAACAAAAGATCGAATTAAAGTCGGTCACTCAAAATAAATAGGGAGAATAAGAAACATATGTACTTATCTGAACAACTAGTTAAAAAGTGGCAGCCTGTACTTGAGCATCCAGAACTCCCAAAAGTAACGGATAGCTATAGGAAGGCGGTCACTGCTGTAATCTTGGAAAACCAAGAGAAGGCATTAAGAGAAGATAGAGCATTTATATCAGAAGCTGCTCCAACGAACAGTACTGATGCATCTTACGTACAGAATTGGGATCCAATCCTAATCTCTTTAGTAAGAAGAGCAATGCCAAATCTAATCGCATACGACATTTGTGGTGTACAACCAATGACTGGTCCAACTGGTCTAATTTTCGCAATGAGAGCGAAATACACTTCACAAAATGGTACAGAGGCTTTATTCAATGAAGCTGATACGGATTTTTCAAGCAGAAATGCTGCGGGAGATTCTACTCTACCAGGTGTGGGTGGTGCTGGTTCATCATCACAATCAGGAACTAACCCTGCAGTATTAAACGACAGCCCAGCTGGTGCTTACACATCAGGAACTGGTATGGCGACTGCTACTGCTGAAGCATTAGGAGACGGTGCTGGCAATCAATTTGCTGAAATGGCTTTCTCAATTGAGAAATCAACAGTAACTGCTAGATCAAGAGCTCTTAAAGCAGAATACACTATGGAACTTGCTCAAGACCTTAAAGCAATCCACGGTTTAGACGCAGAAACAGAATTAGCAAATATTCTATCTGCTGAAATTCTTGCTGAAATCAACAGAGAAGTAGTGAGAACTATTTACACTGTTGCTGAAAAAGGTGCTTCTGCTAACACAGGTACAATAAACACTACAACTGAAGGTGTTTTCGATTTAGACACAGACTCTAACGGAAGATGGTCAGTTGAAAGATTTAAAGGCCTAATGTTCCAAGTAGAAAGAGAAGCTAACGCTATCGCACAAAGAACACGTAGAGGAAAAGGTAATATGATTATCTGTTCATCTGACGTTGCTTCTGCTTTACAAATGGCAGGTGTGTTAGACTACGCTCCAGCTCTTAACAACAATCTAAACGTTGACGATACTGGTAATACTTTTGCTGGTGTATTAAACGGTAGATACAAAGTGTACATTGACCCATACAGTGCAAACCAAGCTGCGAAGCAATACTTCGTTGTAGGTTACAAAGGTACTTCACAATATGACGCAGGTATTTTCTACTGCCCATATGTACCTCTACAAATGGTTAGAGCTGTTGGACAAGACACTTTCCAACCTAAAATTGGTTTCAAAACTAGATACGGTATTCAAGCAAATCCATTTGCTGAAAACTCTGGATCTGGTGCGGCTTCAATTGATGGTGCTGGAAACGTTAATGCTAACAGATACTACAGAAGAGTCCAAGTTACAAACTTGATGTAATCTGTAATATAATATCTTTAGAAAAGGCGAGGCCTCAAAACCTCGCCTTTTTTGTATCTACTAAATAACAATATGAAAAAAATTTTAATTCAATATCTCTACATATTCATCATAACACTTATTATGTTATGTGTTTTTATATCGGTAAACGCATGCGAAGTAGAAGAAGTACAAGATACTACATTACCAATATGCGAAGAATATGAAGTATCAACAGAAGAAAAACCTTGTAGAAAAGGTGAAGATATATTAACCGTTATTGAGGCTATTGAAAAACTAGGCGAGTCAGGAACACTTCCTAGATAACATATAAATAGTATTATGACAACAACATCTTTTGCTCAAAGACAACCTAGTAAGTTAGACTATGCTTCTCCTACACAGTTTAAGTTTAATATAGTCAAATTACCTAAGGTAGAATATTTTTGTACAGCTGTCAATCTTCCTGGTGTATCAATAGGAACTACTGAACAATCTACACCATTAAGAAACGTTCCATTGCCTGGTGAAAAATTAACGTTTGAAGATTTGACAATGACATTTATGGTAGATGAAAATTTAATTAACTACCAAGAAATACACGGTTGGTTAATCGGACTAGGTTTTCCTCAAAGTCACACACAATATAAAAATTTAACAGATGCTGGCGCTGATAGAGCACCAACATCAGCATCTAGTGTAAGTACAGAACCTGGTAAAGTAAAATATGGACCAGGAAGTCAAATAGGTGGTTTTTCAGATGCAACGTTAATTGTTTTGTCTGCGAAAAATCGACCTGTAACAGAAGTAAGATTTACCGATTTGTTTCCAACTAGTTTATCATCTTTGAACTATAATCAACAAGAGGAAGATGTAAACTATTTGACTGCAAACGTAACATTTAAATATAGTATATATGAGTTTGGTACAAATATAAACTCATCTACAACATCAGTTACAACCTCTTAAAGTTTGACTTTTAGAGTGTTTTGTGATATAATTAGTTATGAATATTATTGGGTTAAGTCGTCATCATAATGGAACCACTACTGTAATAAGAGATGGTGTGGTATTACTATCAATCGAAGAAGAAAGGTTAAATCGTTTCAAACACGAGGCCTCTCCTTTTTTAGGTATATTAGAAACTTCAAAATATATAAAAGATGTAGATTATGTTTCTATTTCAGGTTTACATTCTTTAGAAAAACGTTTTGACTTTTCAAATACTAATAGTCCTTTTGTACTATGTGTAGCAAGAACGTTTATAAAAAATAAAACTTTTAATGTTTATGATTTACACAAAAAACATCATTTAACCCACGCAGCAGGTTCTTTTTATAATTCTGGTTTTGATAGAGCATTGTCTTTTGTGTTTGATGGCGATGGTTCAAAAAATGAAAATAATGAAACTGAAGGTTATAGTTGTTATGATTTTTCTTATGATGGATTTACATTGGTAGAAAAACAATATCAAAAAAGAACAAGTAACGTTGTTAATACTTTTGATAAAGAAACATTTAGTTTGGGAAGATGTTTCGAAGAAGTATCAAAACATTTGGGTTTTAATAATTTCTTTGACTCTGGTAAAGTTATGGGATTAGCCTCATACGGAAAAGATATAAATTTAAACTTTTTAGATTTTTTAAATAATAATTATGACCAAACTATAAACAAAAATCATTTTTTATATGAAGATACCAAAAACTTAAAAGACTTTCAAAAATCAGCTGATCTAGCATTTAGTCTTCAAAAATACACACAAGATAAATTGTGTAATATAGTTACAAGAATTATACAACAAACAGATTGTAAAAATATATGTTTATCAGGTGGATTTATAATGAATTGTGTAAGTAATTTTAATTTAAGAAAAAAATTACCTAAAGATATTAATATATACGTGGAACCAATAGCACACGATGGCGGAACATCAATAGGTGGGGCAAAATTAGTTTATTACGAGTTAACGAAAAGTAAAGAAAAGTTTCCTCAAACAACTACCTATTATGGTTTAAAATATGATTTAAATGATATAAAAGAAAAAATAAAACATCTAAAAACAAAAGAAGTAACAAAAGAAGATGTTGCTAAAATATTACAAAAAGACATTGTGGCTATATGGCAGGGTCGATCTGAACAAGGGCCTAGAGCATTAGGTAATAGAAGTATTTTGTTTAATCCTAAACTAAAAAATGGTAAAGATATAGTAAATGTTGTAAAGAAGCGAGAATGGTTTAGACCTTTTGCTGGAACAATACTATTTGAACATACACACGATTATTTTGATATGGCTGGTTTAGAAGAAAGTCCCTTTATGACATATGCCGTAGATGTTAAGAAAGATAAAGTTAACGAGATACCTGCGATTACACACGTTGATAATACTTGTAGAATACAAACACTGAAAAAAGAATATAACAAGCATTTTTATGAACTCATAGAAGAATTTTATAAATTGACAGGTACACCTATATTATTAAATACATCATTTAACTTGGCTGGTGATCCTATGGTGGAAACTATTGAAGACGCTATAGAAACATTGAATGGATCAGATTTAAAATACGTATATTTACCTGAACTAAATACTTTAATAGAAAAATAATGGAGTTGTTATGACACTTGAAGAATTACAAGAATTGATTGAAAAAGATATGAAAATAAACGATACCGAATTAGATTTAGAATCTTTAAAAACCCCACAATTACATAACAAATATTTAAAACATCTAAACAAGTTTAAGTTACTATTAAGTCGTGCTGAAGGCGATTTAAGCAGGCTTAAGCGAGAAAAGTGGGAGTATTACACTGGTAAGGCCACACCAGATGTATATGCTCTAAAACCTTTTAATTTAAAGTTACTTAAAACTGATGTTGATAAGTATATTGAAAGCGATGAAGAATACCAAAAGACAAAACAAAAGGTAGATTACTTAAATACAATAGTTGATTATTTGGATAAAATAGTAAGACAAATTTCTAATAGAGGATTCACAATTAAGAATGCTATTGACTGGCGTAAATTTACAAGTGGGGCTATTTAATGAATCATAAGATTGAAGTATTTGATGATTTTATTCCATACGATAGAATGGAAAGAATTTACGATTTTTGTCATAATTCATCATTTAAATTAGGTTGGGCTGATGGCAATAGTGATGAAAAAAGAAAATTAAAGAATCTACATAGTCCTTGGAGTTTTGATGATTTAGATAGATCACAATTGTTACAATATATAGGTCCTGTTTTACAAAAATCAAAAAATTTTAATCACTTATCTGTTGACGACATTTATTTAACAGCTTGTAATTTATGTACTCCTGCTGATACCTTTTTTGCCCACACTCACGCTGATACAGATACTTTGTTATATTATCCTAATTTACATTGGGAAGATGGTTGGGAAGGTGAAACGAGATTTTTAGATAAGAACAATAGAGATGAAATTATTTACACAACAATATATAAACCTGGAAGAATTATATTATTTGACGGAGAGATACCACATATAATAGGAACACAATCAATATCTGGTCCTAAATATAGGTTTACTGTTGGTGTTTTTTTCAAGCGTAAATAAATGACAACCACCAGATATATCATAGTAGATAAAAAAAACGAAGTCTATCTTAAAATAGAAGCAGACGCTGATATTCGCAGAGAGCTTGGTGAATACTTTACGTTTGAGGTACCAGGATATAAGTTTATGCCTCAATATCGTAATAGAGTATGGGACGGAAAGATAAGACTTTTTTCATACGCCACAGGTCAAATTTATGCTGGTTTATATCCTTATATAGTAGATTGGTGTAACAAAAATGATGTACAAGTTGTAGATGGAACTAAAATAAAAGATACCAAAGTAGATGAAGAATTATTACCTAATTTTTTAAAAGCATTAAAGTTACCTTTAGAAGTAAGAGATTATCAGTTAGAAGCTTTTAAATATTCTATTAAAAAAGGTAGATGTTTATTAGTATCGCCTACTGCGTCAGGTAAGTCTTTAATAATATATCTAATGTTGGTATTTAATTTATTAAGATTAAAAGATACTAAACAAGATAAAATATTAATAATTGTACCTACTACTTCTTTGGTAGAACAGCTATTTAAAGACTTTAAAGATTATGGTTATAATAGTTTAAAAAATGTACACAGAATATACTCTGGCCACGATAAAGAAACAAGTAAAAGGGTTATAATATCTACTTGGCAATCTATTTACAATATGCCAAAAAAATGGTTTAAACAATTTGGTATGATTATAGGTGATGAAGCTCATTTATTCAAAGCAGTTTCGTTAACTAAAATTATGACTAAACTAGAAGATTGTAAGTATAGAGTTGGTCTAACAGGAACTTTAGATGGTACAAAAACACATAAACTTGTATTAGAGGGTTTGTTTGGAACTGTAAATAAGGTTGTATCTACAAGTGAATTACAAGAAAAGAAACAATTAGCAGATTTAAAAATTATGTGTTTAGTATTACAACACGATAAAACAGCTCGTCATTTTTTAAAAGAAAAAAGTTACCAAGAAGAAATGGAATACCTTGTTTCTAATGAAAAAAGAAATAAATATATAAGGAATCTTTGTCTTTCTTTACAAGGCAATTCTTTATGCTTATTTCAATACGTTGAAAAACACGGTGAGATTCTTAAAGAGTTAATCGAAGATAAA